>FWWL01001451.1_pt1 | contig 56290 bp, 50 predicted proteins | sample 2228331 | NCBI WGS metagenome assembly FWWL01 (sample SAMEA103939775, study PRJEB20133) | metagenome | reverse complement strand
CAGGAAATAATCGAATTGTAAGGTTTAAACTTTCAACGGACATAAGATAACAATTCCTTCGCTCGCATAAAAATTTGATCAAACATATCCTCTGTCAGTTTACCTGTGAAAGTGTTTCTTTGGCTCGGGTGGTATGAGCAAATTAGCGTGATCTGTTCGTTGTTTTGATTTGAGAAAATTATCTCATTGCGATGGTGAAATTTCAAATTTCCATTCAATTTAGCGAAGCCAACCTTGTTCAATGTTTTAATCGTTGTTGAGAATGCAAGTTGTCCAAGCGTTATTATGACTTTGACATTTTTGAGAAGTTTAATTTCTGTCTCAAGGTAAAAGTTACAGTTTTGAATTTCTCTTGTGGTCGGTTTATTCTCAGGTGGTGCGCAACGCACAATTGCGGTGATATAACAGTCGTTGAGTTCTAAACCATCGTCTTTTGAAATTGATATCGGTTGATTTGCAAACCCAAATTTATACAATGCTCTATAAAGCCAATCCCCGCTTCTATCACCTGTAAACATTCTACCTGTTCTGTTTCCACCATGAGCAGCGGGGGCAAGCCCGATGATTAGAAGTCCTGCTTTTCGATCTCCAAATCCCGGAACGGGCCTGCCCCAATATTCCCAATTTTTAAAACGAGCAATTTTTTCCTTTGCTATTTTCTCACGCCATTTAACAAGGCGCGGGCATTTTCGACAATCTATGAGAACCTCGTTAAGCTCAGAAAGTGATTTAAAATTCAACTTCAAATTTCGCCCTCTGTTTCAAATTACTCCGAACTTTTTCCCAACTTTTTTGAAAGCTTCAAGAGCTCTATCGATGTCGTCTTTCGATAAAGCTGCGGAAATTTGTGCTCTTAATCTTGCTTCTCCCTTTGGAACAACCGGATACCACAATCCTTTAATATAAACTCCCTCCTTCAGTAGTTCCTCGCTCATATCCATTGCGAGAGATGCCTCCCCAAGCATAATTGGGACGATCGGATGTATTCCGTCAATTATCTTGAAGCCTAAGTTTTTAATCTCACGCCTGAAATACATCGTGTTTTCTCTCAATTTATCGATCAGGGATGTATCTTCTTCTAACATTTTTATTGCCTCAAGCGTTGCCATGATAACAGCCGGCGGTAAGGAATTAGAAAATGTATATGGTCTTGATTTTTGCCTCAGGTATTCGATCATTTCTTTTTTTCCGCTTATAAATCCGCCCGCAGCTCCACCTATTGCTTTGCCGAGGGTTCCTGACAAAACTTCGACTTGTCCAAACACTCCAAGTTCTTCTGCTGTCCCGCGACCTGTTTTTCCAATTACCCCAAGTCCGTGTGAGTCATCTACAAACAAAATTGCGTTGTATTTTCTTGCAAGTTCAATTAACTTTGGAAGTGGAGCCATATCCCCTTCCATGCTGAAAACTCCATCGGTTGCGATGATCCTAAAGCGATAATCTTTGTCTTTATCTTCTTCGAGCATTTGTTCAAGCGTTTTCCAATCGCCATGTGGATAAACTTTTTTATCCGTAACTTCCGCTTTACATAGCCTTATCCCATCAATTATACTTGCGTGGTTTAATCTGTCACTATAGATGACATCTTTATAATTTTCATAACCAAGTGATTCATTAACAAGCGAAGCAAAGAAACCCTCGTTTGCTGCAAAGCAAGATGAAAACAGTATTGTATCTTCTGCGCCGACAAATTCGGAGATTTTTTCCTCAAGTTGTTTATGAATTGTTTGAGTTCCGCAGATAAATCTAACTGAGGCGACACCGTAACCGTACTCTTTAATCCCGCGTATCGCCGCTTCTTTAATCCTTGGATGAGATGCAAGACCAAGATAATTGTTTGATGCAAGCATAACGACTTCTCTTCCGTCTACCCTGACAATTCCGCTTTGTTCGCTTACAAGCGGGATTTCTTTTTTAAATGTCTTTGTCATTTGTAATCTGTTAAGTTCTTCTGCTAAAATTTGGGTATAATTCATCTCCGTTTGAAAATTTTGTTTTTAAGGTTTCAAGATCACTTTTAAACCGTCACCGTTTTTAATTGCGTTGAACCCTTCCTCAAACCTTTCGAGAGGAAGTTGGTGAGTTATGAATCCAGATTCTAAAATTTTATCCGCAAGACCTGATTTGAGAAGCGAGCGCATAGTCTCCCAAGTTTCGAAAACTTTTCTTCCAATTATGCCGTGAATTGTGATACCTTTGAAGATTACATTTTTTGAAAAGTCGATGTTGATATCCCCCTCGGGTAAGCCAAGCAATGAAATTGTTCCGCCCATTCTTATGACCTCAAACGCATCTTGATATGCCTTGTAATTTCCAGACATCTCGAACACTATGTCAACGCCTGTCCCGTTTGTTTCGGATTTTACAGTCTTGATAAACTTTTCTCTTTCTTCCGGAATAGCGACGTCAAAGCAATAATCAGCGCCGAATTTTTTTGCGATGGAGAATCTTTTTTCGACTATTTTCTCATGCGTTGCGCCTGTGCCGGGTTTTGATGCGTCTGTGACGAAAATTTTCGCCGCTCCACTCATCTTCGCTATCGCGGTTGCCATCAACCCTTGCACCCCACATCCAAGAATTGCAACCGTTTGCCCCATCAAATTGACAGATTGAGCAGTGTGAACAGCGTTTCCAATCGCATCCATAAACGCAATTATCTCAACAGGAAGTTCGCCGTTTCTGAATAAAATTATGTTTTCAGCAGGAACTTTAACATACTTTGTGAAAACTCCGTCTTCATGGATTCCCTTTATTTTCGTGTTTTGGCAAACATGCTTTTGTCCAATTCGACATTGATGGCATCTCCCGCAAGTTATGTGCATCTCCGCAGAGACGACAAAGTTTTCATTTAAAACTTTGATCAAGTCGACATCGCTTGCGAGTTCGTCAATACTTCTTTTCCCAACAAAGTCAAGAAGTGCTTTGTCTTCATAAGCCTTTTCAATTAATAAACCAGCGAGGTGCTTCCTTGCCACACTTCCGGCGTCGACGATTTTTCCCGCAAATTCATGCCCAACTATAACATATGGAGTTGAGTTTGAAAGCATCTCATCTTTCAGCGATTGCTTACTGTTGTAAATTCCAACATCTGTTCCGCAAATCGCGCTTGCTATAACTTCAATTTTAACTTCTAATGGCTCAGTTATCTCCGGAATTGGAACTTCTGTTAATTTTAATCCCTTTTCCCAATCTTTTTCGGGATGTGGGGTAGGTTTGATGATTGCCTTCATAGTGTTGGCTTTGTCTGAGGATTCAGGTTGGGTAGTGTGCATAAGATTTCCTTTTTTCTTTTTTATAAACCGATTTTGTCGGCTCAGTTGTAAATATAACCAAAAGATTTTTTTTGTTCAATTGTTGCGCATTTTCGTTTATCCCGTTTCACCAACGCCTGTACTTTACTTCTTTCGTTATGTTTATGTGCTTTTACAAAGATAATGACTTTGAGACTTGGTATTTTCCCTTTGATATTGCTGAATTTGACTGGGAAATAGATACTTTGAGAGTATTATTTTAATGCTGAAACTCATTTCATCTGAAACTAACGAGTTAGTCAAGGTATTGCAACTGCTTGGTAAATTTTTAAAAATAGGTCTGTTATATTTTAAAAATAGTTGATTTTTAAGCCTTTGCTGTGTAAATTTGATTGACTTTTGAAAACAAAATTAAAATTTGGAGGTTAAAATGGCAGTCAGAGTCGCAATTAACGGATTTGGTAGAATTGGAAGGCTTGTATTTAGAGCAGCGGTCCAAAATAATGTTGAAGGTCTTGAATTTGTCGCAATAAACGATATCACTGATACGAGAACCCTTGCGCACCTTTTAAAATATGACTCGATCCATCGTCGTTTTCCCGGGACAGTTGAATACACAGATAATGAACTTATCGTAAATGGCAAAAGAATCAAAGTTCTTGCAATTAAAGATCCAGCACAATTGCCGTGGAAGGACCTTGGGATTGACATTGTAATTGAATCAACGGGGCTATTCACAAAAAAGGCAGACGCTGAAAAACATATTCAAGCAGGTGCAAAGAAAGTCATAATAACAGCTCCTGCAGATGGCGTTGAAAAAACGATCGTTATCGGAGTTAACGATGATATCCTTACTCCAGATGATGTTATAATTTCAAACGCATCATGCACAACGAACTGTTTGGCTCCGATGGTAAAGGTTTTGCATGATAATTTTAAAGTAAGAAAAGGTTTGATGACAACGGTTCACGCTTATACAAACGATCAAAGGGTTCTTGACCTTCCGCATAAAGATTTAAGAAGGGCGAGGGCTGCTGGGATGTCAATTATTCCAACGACAACTGGCGCAGCAAAAGCAGTTGGTAAGGTCATCCCCGAACTTAACGGAAAACTTCATGGGTTTGCACTTCGCGTCCCAGTTCCAGATGGCTCTGTTACGGATTTTGTAGCTGAACTTGATAGAGATGTCACAGTTGAAGAAGTGAACAAAGCATTTAAAGAGGCAAGCGAAACATATTTGAAGGGAATCCTTGAATACACCGAAGATGAAATTGTATCAAGCGATATAATCGGAAATCCACATTCATGCATCTTTGACGCGAAATCCACGATGGTCATGGGCGGAAACCTTGTTAAAGTTATTGGCTGGTATGATAACGAGTGGGGTTATTCGTGCAGAGTCGTCGACTTGACGAAGAAAATCGCAACTATGATGGGAGATTAATTTTATAATCAAACGATGAGGGATAATGTGCTTTGGTTTATTTTAATCTTTTTTGTTAACGTTTTGTTTTCCCAAAACCCTGAGGATATCATCAAGAAGTCGATCGCGACGGTTGAAGAGAACGATAAAAAGATCGAATCCATTTCTGGCGATTTTAAACTTAAAGTCAAACTTAATTACGACCTCACGGTTAAGAAGGGAATTTATGAATTCATTTACGATGTAAAGTTCAAAAATGGGATAGTGGAGGAAAGAAAACTTGTGTCCGTTCCGAGTTCGATTGATTCTTCAAGTTTGAGAATTGCAAAACAAATTGAGAAAGTTAGACAAGGCGAGGATTTAAAGATAAAAAATCTTGTCTTCCCGTTTCTTCGCATTAGAGATGGTTCCGCAGAGAAAAGCATAAACTATAAAAATGATGGGGTTGAAAAATTCAATGGTAGGGATTGCTTTGTTATATATGTCGATTATAAAATCAAAAACGACACATCGGGTTCAAGGGGAAATGGTAAAATCTGGATCGATAAAGAAAGTTATGTCCCAATTAGATGTGAATATGATGTGACTTATGAATCCAAAAGATTTGGCAAGAATCAGAGCAAGCAATTTCTCGATCTGAGCAAGTTTGAAACAGTTGTTCTGCCCGCGAGAAATATAATTCATGTTTTCCCGAAAGTTTTGTTCGTGAAGTTTGGCAAGATAGAATTGGTTTACGAAGCTTATGATTTCAAATTCGAAAAATAAATCGGGAGAAGCACATGAGGAAAGTAACAATCGATGATTTAAACCTCAAGGGTAAAAAAGTTCTTGTCAGGGTTGATTTCAACGTTCCCATTGAAAACGATAAAGTTTCTGACGATACGAGGATAAAAGAAGCACTGCCGACGATTAAAAAAATCATATCCGAGGGTGGAAAGGCGATTTTAATGAGTCATCTTGGAAGACCAAAAGGTTTCGATCCAAAGTATAGTTTGAAACCTGTTGCTGAACATTTATCGAATTTGCTTGGAATGCAGGTTAAATTTGCACCAGATTGCATCGGTGACGAGGTTAAAAGAATGATCGATGAGTTAAAAGAAGGAGAGGTTTTGCTCCTTGAAAACGTGAGATTTCATCCGGAGGAAGAAAAGAATGATGAAAATTTTGCACGTGAACTTGCTTCGCTTGCTGATGTCTACATTAACGACGCTTTCGGAAGCGCGCATAGAGCACATGCATCGACCGAAGGGGTTGCGAGATTCGTGAGCGAGACAGCAATCGGATATTTGATGCAAAAAGAAGTTGAATATCTTTCGAAGGCGGTTTCAAACCCTGAAAAGCCTTATGTCGCAATCCTTGGAGGAGCGAAAGTTTCGGATAAGATTCAGGTGATAAAAAATCTAATGGAAAAAGTTGATGCTTTTCTTATCGGTGGGGGAATGGCGAACACATTTTTAAAAGCAAAGGGATATGAAGTAGGTAAATCGCTTGTTGAGGAAGATAAACTTGAACTTGCCAAAGAAATTTTAAATGAAGCGGAAAAGAAAAATGTTAAATTTGTTTTGCCCGTTGATTGTGTGATAGCAGATAAATTCGCAAATGATGCCAACTTTGAAATCGTCGATGTCGATAAAGTTAAGCCTGATTGGATGATACTTGACATTGGTCCGAAGACCGTGGAAATGTTCAGTGAAGTTTTAAAAGATGCTAAGACGGTTGTTTGGAATGGACCCATGGGAGTTTTTGAATTTGAAAATTTTGCAAAAGGAACGTTTGAGATCGCAAAAGTTCTTGCGCAAATAACAGAAAGGGGCGCCGTGACAATCGTCGGTGGTGGCGATTCAGCTTCTGCGATCTCTAAAGCTGGGCTTGCAGATAAGGTTTCGCATGTTTCAACCGGCGGTGGCGCTTCGCTTGAATTCCTTGAAGGTAAAATTTTGCCCGGAATTGCCGTTATAAAGGAGAAAAATTAAACATTTTCGACTTTCGAAAAAGTTTTTTCAAGGGGTGGCTTAAACCGCCCCTTTTTATTTTTAATTTAGCAAATGACATTGTATATTTTAAAAAATGCAAAATAAAGTCACTTCGGTTTAATGAGTTATAGATATTATAGACCAAGTTTTTTTCGCGGTTTCAGTTTTTTCCCATTGGCAATAAAGTATTTTATCATCATAAATGTTATCGTCTACCTTTTGCTTGTAATCTTTGGACTTAACTTTAGAGTTTCTGGTATTCCGCTTTATATTTACACTTATAAATTTTTTGCGCTGAACCCGATAGGAGATGGCTTTTACCTTTGGCAATTGATAACATATATGTTTATCCACGATCCGAAGGGAATTTTTCATATCCTTTTTAATATGTTGATGCTGTGGATGTTTGGAACCGAGGTGGAAAACCTGTGGGGAACAAGAAGATTTCTGGTTTATTATTTTACATCAGGGATTGGAGCTGGAATCGCACATTTAATTTTTGCACCTTTATTTGGGCAAATTGGACCTGTGGTTGGAGCTTCTGGTGCAATTTACGGAGTTATGATGGCTTTTGCTGTTATGTTTCCGGATAGATACATTTTTCTTTATTTTTTGATTCCGATACCCGCGAGAATTTTCGTTGCAATTTTGATTGCGTTTGATCTGCTTATGGGTGTATTTGGTAGCGATGGCGTTGCTCATTTTGCTCATCTTGGCGGAGCAATCGTTGGATTTGCTTATATAAAACTTATGTATGCAGGCTACGATTTGTCGGATATAATTTCAAGGATTAAGTTCCCAAAATTAAAGCGAAAACCTTCGAAAAAGAGATATCTACTTGTCGACGATGAAATCATAACTCAAGAACAAGTTGATGCAATACTCGATAAGATAAGTCAATACGGGTACGATAGTTTGACGGAACGAGAAAAGAAAATTCTTTATGAGGCGAGTAAAAAATTGCGTCAATAACAAAGGAAAAAATTCATTATGATAAATAGAAGAAAATCACGCAAGGTTTATGTTGGAAATGTTCCGATCGGAGGAGACGCTCCGATTTCTGTTCAATCTATGACGAAGACAAAAACTTCGGATGTCAAAGCCACGCTTAAACAAATCTATCAACTTGCGGAAGCGGGTTGCGATATAGTTAGAGTTGCCGTCCCAGACAAAGAATCCGCAGAGGCATTGGCTGAAATTGTGAAAGGTTCACCGATACCGGTTGTCGCGGATATACATTTTAACCATATATTTGCTTTGAAAGCCATTGAAGCCGGCGTTGCAAAAGTTAGAATAAATCCGGGCAACATTGGATCAAAAGAAAGAATAAAACAGGTTTTAAAATCTGCAAAGGAGCGAGGGATACCGATAAGGATTGGCGTAAATTCAGGCTCACTCGAAAAGGATTTGCTTGAAAAATATGGATATCCAACTGCTGAGGCACTTTTTGAAAGCGCAATGAGACATGTTGAGATTTGTGAGGAGTTCGGATTTTCTGATATTGTTATATCTGTTAAGTCAACGGATGTCAGGTTAATGATAGAAGCTTATAGGTTGATTGCAAGCAAAACGGATTATCCACTTCATCTTGGGGTAACTGAAGCGGGTCCATTTTTCACCGGAACAATCAAATCTGCTGTTGGAATTGGAACATTGCTCGCAGAAGGTATCGGCGATACGATAAGGGTTTCGCTTACCGATGACCCTGTAAAGGAAGTCGAAGTTGGTAGGGAAATTTTACGTTCGCTTGGACTTGCTTCAAGGAATGTGGAAATAATTGCGTGCCCAACATGCGGACGTCTTGAGGTTGATTTGTTTAAAATTGTAAATGAACTTCAAGAAAAACTTAAAGGAGTTAAAAAACCTGTAAAAGTTGCAATTCTCGGTTGTGTCGTAAATGGACCCGGCGAAGCAAGCGAAGCAGATATCGGAGTTGCATGTGGCAAAGGTGTGGGGATTTTATATAGAAATGGTGAGGTTGTGAGAAGAGTTAAAGAGGAGGAAATCGTCCAAGCGGTGATAGAAGAAGTTGAAAAATTTAATCCGAATGGAAGATAATTTTTTGCTAAATTTGTCGCTTTTGATTATATTTAACACTTGTTAAACGAAAATTAAGGTAAAAATGGAACAAATGGAAAAATTTCCGTTCCCGGGAATACCAACGACATCAGATGGCGCAGGAGCAGTCGTCTGGGTTGAAACACATATAAGCCATGGAGCATGCGGATATCCAATTACTCCTTCAACGACAATGGGACAAGGCTTTCAGGCAGAAGTAGCAAATGGAAAGCGCAATCTTTGGGGCGATAAACTTTTCTTTTTCGAGCCAGAATCTGAACATAGTTCCGCTTCAGTATGTGAGGGATTCGCGTCAGCCGGTGGAAGGATAACGAACTTTACCTCTGGACAAGGATTGATTTTAATGAAAGAGGTTCTTTACGTGATCGCTGGTAAAAGATTGCCGGTTGTCTTCCATGTTGGCGCAAGGGCTTTGACATCGCATTCTTTAAATGTTCACGCTGGACATGATGATGTTATGGGAGTTGCAGATTGTGGCTGGGGAATAATTTTTGCAAGAAATGTTCAAGAAGTTGCGGATTTAACATTGATCGCTCATCGTGCTGCTGAAAATTCTTTAACCCCATTTTTGGTGGCTCAAGATGGTTTTCTTACAACTCATACGATTGAAAATGTTCTACTGCCTGAACCTGAATTGATGAAGGAATTTGTTGGGGACCCAAACAAGGAGTTGAAAAATTTGATGAATCCATATTTCCCGCTTATGTCCGGGGTTGTGCAAAATCAGGATAGTTATATGAAAGGGAAAATCGCACAAAGGTATTACTACGATAAAGTTCCGGGCGCTATCAAAGAGGCAATGGAAACTTATTATAAGCTTACCGGGAGAAAATACGATTTTGTAGACCCATACAAAATTGAAGATGCTGAATATGTTGTCGTCGGTATGGGCTCGTTTATGGAGACAGCGATGGCAACCGTCGATTATTTAAGGGAAGTTGAAGGATTGAAGGTTGGTGCTTTAACCGTCACAGTTTTTGCTCCGTTCCCCGGAAAAGAAATTGTGGAGGCTTTAAAACATGTAAAAGCATTTGCTGTCCTCGAGAGAATGGATAACCCGTTGGGTCAATCAAACCCGCTGACGATGGCAATTAAAGCATCTTTTGCTGACGCTTTCATCGGTGCTAAAGGTTATCCAAAGATAGATAGAATTCCGAGAATTTTCTCAGGAGTTGGTGGACTTGGAAGCAGAGATGTAAGACCCGGGGATTTTGTTGCTATTTTCAAAAATATGATGAGAAACGACGGCAAAGAGAAAGAATTCTTTGTCGTTGGAATTAAACATGAACTTGCCCTTGAAAGAGAATATGATCCAGATGTGAGACCTAAAGGTGCCTTTTCAATGCGAGGGCATTCAGTCGGAGGTTATGGTTCAGTTACGACAAACAAAGTTATCGCAACATTACTGGAGGATATTTTCAAACTTCAAGTACAAGCCTATCCGAAATACGGCTCAGAGAAAAAAGGATTACCGACGACATATTATCTGACTGCAGCGCGAGAGAGGATAAGGACGCACTGTGAACTTACGCATGTGGATTTTGTGCCGATGAATGATGTCAACGCTTTCAATCTTGGGAATCCACTTGCAGGCTTAAGTGAAGGAGGAATGATATTCATTCAAAGTGATAAAACAAACCCTGAAGATGTCTGGAACGAAATCCCGACATACGCCAAAAAGATAATCAAGGATAAAAAGATAAAAGTTTATTTCCTCGACACTGTGAAAATTGCACGTGAAGTCGCTCCAACGCCTGATCTTGAACAAAGAATGCAGGGGATCGTTTTGCTTGGGATCTTTTTGAGGATTACGCCGTTTAGAGAACAGTATAATTTAACTGAAGAAGAGCTGTTCGAAGGCGTTGAGCGATCGATAAGAAAATATTTTGGAAAGCGAGGAGAAAAGGTTGTTCAGGCAAATCTCGAAGCGGTGAAGCGAGGGTATTATGAAGTTATGGAAGTTCCAAGCGAATTAATTGAAGCCACAGAAGTTAAAGCTGGTTTCGAAATTTAAAAATTAAAATTAGGAAGAAAACTATGGAAGATAGAAAGGAAAATGTTCAACTTGAAAACAACGCAATTAACGAAAACGATGAATTTAAAGAACTTTACAAAGATATCATAGACATTGAATTTTTTAACGAAGTGGTCGTTGGCGCGTATAATCGTGGAGTCGCTGAAGAAGAATTGCCTGCAGATATTTATACCGCAAGAAGTGTGATTCCTGCTGGAACTGGCGTATTAAGAGATTTTAGCTACATAGCGCCGGAAATTCCTATGTTTAATTCGGATAATTGCGTAGGTTGCATGGAATGTGTGACAGAGTGTCCAGATACAGCGATCCTTGGTAAAGTTGTTCCAGAATCAAAACTTGAAGAAGAACTTAGCAAGATTCAAGACCCCGTTAAAAGAGAGGATATTCGTAGGCAATTTGCAAAAACCACAAAATATTACGATGTCCCAAAGAAGAAAGGAATGGAACCTGGGCTGTTTATGATCGCGGTTGACCCGACGAAATGTAAGGGATGCGCCGAATGTGTCTCTGCATGTGGTGACCATAATGCTTTGCAAATGATAAAGAAAACAAATCAGAATTTGAAGAGATACAAAGAAATTTTTGAGTTTTACACGAAACTTCCAGAGACGCCAAGAGAGTATATACAGGATAAAGTTTTGGCAGATATGATGCTTGCAGGAAAGTCATTACTCTATGTCGGTGGGGCAGGTTCATGTATGGGATGTGGTGAAGCAACAGCAATACGAATGATGTTAGCTGCGACTGGATTTGTTTACGGTCCTGAAAACATTGGCATTGTTGCAGCAACAGGTTGTAACACGGTTTATGGTTCAACATATCCTTATAATCCATTTAGAGTTCCATGGATAAATTCGCTTTTTGAAAATGCCCCCGCTGTTGCTATTGGAATTCGTGCAAGATGGGATCAGATGGGATGGCAGAATAAAAGATTATGGGTGATCGGTGGAGATGGAGCAATGTATGATATTGGTTTTCAGTCTCTTTCAAGGATGCTTGCCTCTGGAATGGATATAAAAGTTTTGGTGCTTGATACTCAAGTTTATTCAAATACTGGTGGACAATCCTCCACATCAAGTTACTTAGGTCAAGAGACGAAACTTTCTTATCATGGAAAGGAAATTAAAGGTAAACCCGAGCGGAGGAAAGAACTCGCTCAGATAATTATGATGCATCCAGATGTTTTTGTTGCACAGACGACCCCTGCTCATATAAATCATTTTTATCGTTCAATCATCTCCGCAAATGAATTTCCTGGACCTGCTGTTGTCATAGTTTACACAACATGCCAGCCTGAACATGGTGTTGGTGATGATAAAGCGATGGAACAAGCAAAACTTGCAGTTGAATCTAGGGCGTTCCCATTGTTAATTTACGACCCGAGAAAAGGGGAAACGATAAAAGAAAGATTAAGTTTGCAAGGGAATCCCGCGGTCAAGGACGACTGGTATGTGCATCCGAAAACAGGCGAGGTTATCGATTTTATTTACTTTGCGAGAACGGAAGGAAGATTTGCAAAACATTTTGATAAAGACGGAAATCCAGACGAAGTTCTGTTAAAAGCCCAAGAAGATAGATTAAAAAATTGGCGTCTACTTCAAGAACTCGCGGGATTGAGATAATTTAAAATAAAAAATTAAAAATGGCTGGCGAGGATAAAAATCCCGCAAGATTGATTGTTTTGCTTACGTTTGCGCTGATTCTTGTGTTTTTGATTATTGCTGTCGACAATATTGTGGCTAAAATAGCGTTTGGTTTTATCCTATTGATGCTGATAGGACTTGTGATTTTAGGTGTATTTCTCGAAAAAAGAAAAAAAATGGTTAGGCAAGTTATAACTATCAAAGAGAAAAGAACAAAATATGAATCCGATGAAGGGTTCATAGTTAAGAAAGCTGAGCAAAGTTCATCTCAGCCATCATTTGAGAAATTAAACCCTCGTGATGAATTTAGAGAACTATTGAGAAAGGTTCTGGTTTTAATCAAGGATAACATCGTATCTAATTCTGTGGCTTTTTATTGGTCGAATGAAGAAAAGAAACAAATGGTCCTTGAAGAAGGTATAACCGATCTTGGTTTCAACTTCGTTAAAAGATATAATTGGGATGACGACATTTTAACAACAGTTGCAAAAACTGGCGTGCCTAAGATAATAGGAGACATAAATTCCGTCGCGGAAGAGGATATTATAAAATATCAAAGCCCAAAAGTTGGAGTTAAATCCTTGCTTGTTTGCCCGGTCTCCTACAAAAACAAAATAATTGGCGTAATCTTACTTGACTCGAAAGAAGCACAAACTTTTAGTGAAAACGATGTTAAAAATGTCGAACATTTTTCTGATTTGATATCGAGTTTGATTGGAAACTATATTACGAAATACGAACTGTATCATAAAGCGAAAATACTTGAAGTTATCAGCGAAGCCGGTTTAGATAAAATAGATGATGTGTTGTCGAGAATTCAAAATTTTGCGGTTAAAGTTTTGGATTGTGTTGCTGTTGCAGTTGTTCTTTTTGAAAACGGGAAATGGATTGTTGCTTTAGGTTATTCGAGGCTTGGGAAGTATGTCGAGACCGGGACAGAGGTAAAGACGGAGGGGACACTCGTTGGAGAGGCTATCTTGAAGGGAACTCCAAAAGTAGTACCTTCAACGAGGTCGCAAGGTAAAGTTTTAAGATTTACCGATGATGAAAAAATAAACATCGAATCCTCAATAGCAGTTGTCCCAATTATATATGGCAGAAAATGTTACGGTGCTATGCTTTTTGAACACCCAAAGCCAAACTTTTTCTCATCTTATTCCGAGATCAAAAAGTTAGAAGAATTGGCAACTGTAATTGGGATGTTGCTTGAGAATATAGCCTTGAGCGAGTTGGTCGAAAATTACTTTATGTATGATGAAGAAACAACATTAATGCGGAAAAATTATTTCTATAGCAGATTGGATATTGAAATTGAAAGAAAAGCAAAACATGGCGGGGAACTTACACTCGTTTTGATAAGCATTGATAACATCGATTATATAGAGGAGACTTACGGTGTCGATGCTGTGAAAGTGATACAGCCCTATATTTCGAAGATCATTAAAAGCAATATAGACAGATACGACCTTGCTGGGAAGTTAGATGATAACTTGATTGGAGTTGCGCTTGTTGAATCCGGTGTGGATAAAGCATATATCTGGGCTGAAAAATTAAGAAAAACTATTTCAACACAGGAAATAAAATTTAAAGATAGAAGTTTTGCTGTCACTATAACCGCCGGTGTTTCTGCATGGGATGGAGATAGAAATGCAATTGAGTTTATTGATAGAGTTAATAGAACCTTCACCAAATTGAGAGAAAGCAGTAGCGGAAATCTTGTCAAAGTTTTTTAAAAACAATTAAAAACAAAATTTAGATTTGATAGGATGGCAAGGAAAGTGGCTTCATTTGCGGACAAAGTAGCAAAAGATGCGAAAAAAGTCGTTGAAACATGTCCAGTTTGTGGTGCACCAATCCAAATTGCAAAACTTGTGGTTTCAAAGAAAAATCCGGATAAAGAAACCTGGCGTTATAACACAAGAAGCGTTAAAATATGTAAGTGCAACGAGAAAGAAGTATACGCTATGTAAGGCGTGGAACATTTTTTAGGGATTTAAAGTTAATTTATCATTGAATAATAAAGTGCAGGTAGCTAAATGATATTGGGAAAAGTAGTAGGAACTGTATGGGCAACTCGAAAAGATGAGAGTTTAACTGGTTTAAAATTTCAAATCGTCAAACATGTCGATCTTGATTATAATGTGAAAGAAAACTTTTTGATCGCTGTTGATAGTGTTGGTGCTGGTGTCGGTGAAATTGTCCTTGTTGCGACAGGTAGTTCCGCGCGACTTACTGCTGTGACGAAGAATAAACCCGTTGACGCGGTGATAATGGCTATCGTTGATAAACTTGATGTCGTAAGTGATTAAAATTAAAACACGGATAAAATGTTTATAGCAAAGGTCATAGGAACAATATGGTCCACAGTCAAGGATAGAAGTTTGCAAGGGTATAAGTTGCAAATAATTCAGCCTTTAAATTCTAAAGGCGAAAAAGTCGGAAATCCAATCATCGCAGTTGATACGATCGGTGCCGGAGTTGATGAAATCGTAATGTATATCACCGCCCGAGAGGCAGTTATACCTATGGGTGTCAAAGAAGCACCTGTTGACGCTTCGATTGTCGGGATTATTGAAAAAATCGACCTTTATCAATAAAAACAAAAAAATCAGAGGTGATCTCGAGATATGGTGAGAATCACCAAAACAATTACAAATCGCGAAAGCATCTCGATTGACAAATATCTTCAAGAGATTGGGAAGTATGAACTTTTAACGCCCGAAGAGGAAATCGAACTTGCTCGCAGAGCAAAACAAGGAGATGAAAAAGCCCTTGAAAGATTAATTCAAGCAAATCTTCGCTTCGTTGTAAGCGTTGCAAAGCAATATCAAAACCAAGGTCTTCCGCTTGGAGACCTTATAAACGAAGGCAACCTCGGATTGATAAAAGCAGCTAAAAGATTTGATGAAACAAGAGGATTCAAATTTATCTCTTATGCTGTTTGGTGGATAAGACAATCGATCCTACAAGCACTTGCAGAACAATCGAGAATTGTTCGTTTGCCTTTAAATAAAGTTGGAGCTTTAAATAAAATCGGGAAAAAATTAAGCCAACTTGAACAAGAATTTGAGCGTGAACCCAGCGCAAATGAACTTGCTGAAGAACTTGACATGAGCGTATATGAAGTTGCCGATACTTTGAAAAGCGCTGGAAAACATATCTCCATGGATGCTCCATTTGCTCAAGGCGAAGATAATAAACTCCTCGATGTCATACCAAGCGAAAACGAACCGATGCCGGATCATGAACTTATGCGTGAGTCGTTGAGAAAAGAGATCGAGGAAGCTCTGGACACGCTCGATCAAAGAGAAAAAGAGGTCGTAAAGCTTTACTTTGGGATAGGTTATGAGCATCCTCTAACGCTTGAGGAAATAGGAGAGAAATTTAAACTTACAAGAGAAAGAGTAAGGCAAATTAAAGAAAAAGCCATTCGCAAACTTAGACATCACTCCAGAAGCAAAGCCTTAAGGGCTTATCTTGGATAGTTTGATCCCGACCTCCCCTTGGTCGGGATTTTTAAATTAAAATAGGGCAAGAAAGTGAAAAAACTTGTCTTGCTGTGTTTGCTCTTCACCTCATGTTCACCTGCAGTAAGATATTCAAGCGTTGAATCAACTGAACCCATCGTTGCAAAACTTGAAGTAAATGAGAAACCAGAAAATTCATTTAACTCTGAAGTGGAAGTTCAAAATGCATTGGTGAAAGAAATTACAAATTATTTGGGGCTTCCTTATAAAAAGGGTGGAGATGGTAAGAAGGGAATCGATTGTTCTGCTTTTGTTGTTCTTGTTTTTAAAAATGTATTCGGCATTGAATTGCCAAGGACTTCATACGAACAGTTTAAACTTGGGAAATTGATAACAGATTTTGATTCGCTCAAGGTGGGAGATCTTTTGTTTTTTAACACGACAGGTAAAAGAGCATCTCATGTGGGAATTTATATTGGAAATAATTTATTCGCTCACGCAAGCGTTAAAGAAGGGGTTACTATCTCTTCGATTTCCGACACTTACTACAAAAAAAGATTCAATGGGGCAAAAAGAATAATTGAGATAGACCCAAATTGATCCTAAGCGTTAGAAATTTATCGACTTATTTTTTCGTTGATGATAAAGTTGTAAAAGCGGTTGATGATGTCTCGTTCGATATAAATGAAGGTGAAATAGTCGCTCTCGTTGGTGAGTCGGGAAGTGGAAAAAGTGTAACTGCTTTATCAATTGTCAAAATGATCGATCCGCCGGGGAAGATAGTTAAAGGCGAAGTTTGGTGGCGAGAAAGAATAAATCTATTGGAATTAAGCGAAGATGAAATGAGAAATTTTAGAGGAAGGGAAATAGGGATCATTTTTCAGGATGTAACAAATTCGCTGAATCCAATTTTAACCGTTGGAAGACAGGTAAGAGAAGTTTTTGAATTACGATTTGGGTTTGCTCGAGATGAGGCTAAAGATAAAGTTTTGGAACTTTTCGGGAAAATGGGTATAAGCGATGCTGAGAAGGTTTATGAACTATATCCACATCAACTCTCTGGCGGGTTAAGGCAAAGGGTTTTAATTGCGATGGCTTTCGCTGGAAAACCAAAACTTGTCATAGCAGATGAACCGACATCTTTTGTCGATGCCTTGACTCAAATTCAAATACTTGAACTTTTTAGATCATTCCGTGACGAATTGAAAACATCTATTCTTCTTATAACCCATAACTTCGGCGTTATAAGCGAGATCGCAGATAGAGTTTATGTTATGCGAAGAGGAAAGATAATTGAAAGTGGGAAGACATCAGAAGTTTTATCAAACCCCAAGCATCCGTATACATTAAACTTGGTTAATTCCGCGAAGTTTCTCTCGCTTTGAGCAAATGCTCATCTTTATTTAACAATCGTCACATCCCCAGAGGATAGCTTAATTATGTTTGAATTTTCAAGTTCAAGGATAAGCAATCCTTTTTCATCAACATCGATCGCTTTTCCAGTTATCGTTTTACCAGCGTGGATCACCCTAATTTTTTTCCCGAGCATATCGCATCTTTTTTTCCATTTTTCGATTATCGAATTGAAATTTTTGCTTTTGTTTAATTCAACGTAATCCGTTTCAAGTGATCGCAAAATGTCTTGAACGATTATAGTTCTATCATAAATTTTCCCAGTTGCAAGTGAGAGTGAGGTAGCGTAGTTTTGGATTTCCTTTGGAAATTGAGTTTGGTTTACATTTATCCCGATTCCAAGGATCACAAAATCTCCTTTATCGACAGTTATCGATACCTCCATAAGAATTCCGCAAAATTTTTTCCCATTTATAAGCAAATCGTTTGGCCATTTGGTGGTGACTTTCACATTTGCATTTTTTTCTATCGCTTCTGACACAGAGATGGCTGTTAAAAATGACAAAACTCCAAATTTTTCAAGTGGGATCGTTGGTCGCAGGATGATTGACATCAAGATATTTTCACCCGGTTCAGATTTCCAAATTCTGCCAAATCTTCCTCTGCCGTGGGATTGATAATCCGCGATGACAACGGTTCCTTCAGGCTCGTCCATCTCTGCAAGTTTTTTGGCGTAATCCATCGTTGATTTTATGCTTTTGAAGAAAAAAACCTTTGCACCGAAAATTTTCGTCCCAAGGTTTGCTGATATAGTTTTATCGTTAAACTCCATATATTGGGTTCATTTGGTTTGCATTATGAAAACGCCAGACCAGTTGGGCGGAGGAGGGGTTTCTTTAAAATATGCACAGCGTTGGATGTATAATTTGCAAGTGTAATCGTTTGGGAAAATTTCAAGTGCCTTTGAAAAGTTTTCAATAGCTTTATCCCATTCTTTCATGCGATAAAATTTTAACCCCAAATGATAAATTTCTATAAACTTTTTCACTTCATCTGGTAGCGTGTCATTTACAGGCCCTATTAACTCGTAAACCCTGACAGGTTCGGTTTTCCCTTTTACTACAAGCAGGTCGAGTTCCCTTACAATGACTTTGTCTTTAACTTTTTCATAAGTCGATTCACCGATCATGATGTTTGTCCCATATTCCTTGTTTGCTCCTTCGAGTCGTGATGCGAGATTAACATCGTCACCGATGACAGTATAATTAAATTTAACTTTTGATCCCATATTACCAACGATAACTCTTCCCGTGTTAATTCCTATCCTCATTTTGATTTCGGGTCTTCCGAGTTTTTTCCATTTTTCTCGAAGTTCCCGAAGTTTTTCTTGCATCTCAAGTGCGGTTATACACGCATTATATGCATGATTTTCATCTGGAACGGGTGCGCCCCAAAAAGCCATTATAGCATCTCCGATATACTTATCTATCGTTCCCTTATTTTTGAAAATTATCATAGAAAGTTCGTCAAGCAATTCATTTAACAGGGTCACAAGTTGATGTGGCGTTAGTTTTTCGCTCATAGTTGTGAAGCCTTGTATATCGCTAAATAAAATCGTCAACTCCCTCTCTTCTCCACCGAGGGCCATAAGTTCAGGGTTTTCGATTAACTTGTCAACAACCGACGCATCGACATATTTTTCAAACATGCTTCTTATTTGTTGCTTCTGCTTATTCTCTTGTATTGTTAAAAATGTTACTGATGAAATGTAACAAAGTAAAATGCTCAGCGTTGGCTCAGCGTTGTAAAACCATCTCAAAAATTGTGTAAAAGAAAGAAACGAAAAAGCAAAATATGCAATTAAAATCGAAACCGTTAAAAGCAAACTATTATGAAACTTCGTGATAAAACCAGATATCCCAACGACCGTCGTTAAAATTATCAAAATCAAAAGTTGGACTCTCCAACTAACAGGTTTTATATAATTATGTGAGACGATCGTGTTGAAAACATTCGCATGGATAAAAACATTTGGAGACTTCTCTGAAAAGGGATTTGGTCCAAGGTCACCAAGCGAACGAGCGGTCGGTCCAATTATAACAACTGCGTTTTTAAACTGTGAAAGGAATTCTTTATCACCGTTTATCCCTGCTTCGATAACTTTGTAGAGCGAAACCTGCCTAAAAATCGTGTCCGGTCCGGCGTAGTTTACAAAAAGCTCAGACTTTAAACTTGTTGGTATCTGTAAACCGTCTATGTTAAAAACAACTTCGTTTCGTTTCTTTACAATTTGAACTTTTTTATAGTCGATCCCCAAGTATTCAAATGCAAGAACAGCTCCAAGCGATGGGTAAATTCTACCAGCGTATTCTACAAATAGAGGAACTCTTCGTTGAACGCCATCAAATGGATCAGGCAAAATTGCTACATGACCGATTCCTGAGGACGCTTCGACAAGTTCATCGAAAGATTTACCTGCAAAAGTAACCGAACGATGAAAATATTTTTTTAACTCAGGCTGGATTGGTACGCCCCATTGATTGATTTTAAAATGAACCAAACTGTCAGTGTAGGATTCAACTTCGTCATCGCTTATCCCAGATGGTTTGTATGGTCCAACCGCAAGGAAAACATTTGAATGTTCGGTTGCGTAAATGAGAAGTTGGTTATAGTCCTCTTCATTCTGTTTGCTGAGAAAAAGGTCTATTCCAATTGCCTTTGCCCCCGCTTCAGTTATGTAGTAAATCGCTTGTGCGGTGATATTGTGAGGGATGGGATATCCAAAATCAATAAGTTCGCGCTCATCTATTTTAACGATTATCAAATTGGGGTTTGGAAGCATAGAACCCCGTGCTTTGAACATCATATCAAGTGATTTATACTCCAAGGCTTTGAAAAAATCGCCGAAAACATCTGTTTTGAAGAAGAGTATAACAAGTGAAATTGAAATTAAAGCAAATAAAAACCCAAAAGGAACGTACTTAAGCCTTTGCTTTTTGAAAAATTTCATCGTATGAAAACTTTATTTTATCCAAGGCAAGGATAATTTAAACGCAATATGTCGAAATTCAAAATTTAAAATTTCCAATAAAGCAATGACTTAACCGTTTGCAATTGGGTTGGGTCCGCTCCTCTTCTACCTCCAAACACAAACACATTTTGACCTTTCTCAAATATCTCCTCTCTTTTGTAATCTTTTCCTTTTTTCGCTTGCTTGGATGAAGTTTTAGAGGCTTCCTGAATCATCTTTCTCAGTTCTTCTTTCGAAACCTGTTTCTTTGACACATCTTTTTTCTCCGCCGCAACGCTTTCGAGTTCTTTTAAAATATCTTCAATTCCTAATACCTCATAAGCTTTTTCAGGTGATTCAAATTTTGAAATTGCGATGCTGAAAAATTCCTGCGCCATTTGTTCTTCACCACTTAAATAAAACAGTAGACCGATGTTGAGATATACGCCTCCGTCGTCAGGGTCAATATCTGTGCTTTTTCTGTAAAATTCCAATGCTTTTTCAGGCTCATTTTTGAGGAAGTAGATATTTCCAAGCGAATTATAAGTTACTGCGCCAGAAAATTTGGATATGAATTTTTCCGCTTCGTCATACTTGTCGAACAAAACGAATATCTTAGCAAGTTTGTTCATCGATATCTCATCACCTTTGCTTGCAAGCGAATTAACAGTTTCATTTAAAGTTTGTCTATAGATTTCCTTAAATTGTGTGACATCATTACGAGTGATTGAAGCTATAACTGATAAATCAGGTTTTGTTTGAGGTTTGGCTAATTCTTCAACATTTACCGGTGGGAAAGTTTTCCATCCACTATGAATGTCGATTATATAAATGTTTCCGGTTTTTAAAGATATACCTGCCTTTGGACCAGGTGAAGGAACTTCAACAGAACCACCAAGTTTGTAGTATTGTTGGGCACCGGCTTTCCATGCGGTTGCAAAAGATTCGTTTATAAGGGTTGTTTCTATCGGTATCCAAACAGTGCCGTCGTAGATTATGTAATCATACGGGTTAAGGCTTACAACATAAGCGTCCTTTTTGGGTATACCTGTATCAAACATCATAAAAATATGGTCTGATGTTAGGATGAAAGCACATCTTATGCCAATGCTTTCAAGTAATGACGCAAGCAAGACAGCGTGGTCATCGCAATCTCCAGTTTTGTAGTAAAGTATTTCCCTTGGGAAATATAAATTGTCCAAAATTTCATTGCCCGATACTTTCCATGGATCAGAAACATACTTTATCCCATACGAACGAACAGCGTTGTAAACGATCATTCCATATACGATGTTTCTCGGTAAGCCTGTTTCATCCAAATTTACTGAACCAACGATAGCCCTTGCGAATTCTTTTACAACTTCATCGCTTGGCGTGACAAATGAACAAACTGACTCGGGTATCCTCCAAGATATGGCATTTCTATTGTAGATCGTGACCGGCTTGGATAAAGTTCTTTCTTGGATCTTCCCACCCACAAAATAACTTAACTTTGCCTGTGCCTGCGAAGTTATGTTCTCATTTAATTTAAGAAGTGATTTTATATCAACCGTGACCGGTGCTGAAACTTGTTCTTTTGAATTCGGCTTAATAGTTGGTATCACGATTTCGCTCGGAATTTTCATATACTCAGGGATCAAAATTGAAACTTTAACATTTCGTATCTCAGATCTTGATGAATTTTCGAGCGTTATTTGCGCAATTGGGTTATAAGCATAGAAATTATACTGCGATGGGAATAGTGGTTGGATGGAGAAATCGACTATATCCAAAGATGGTTCCGCTACTAATTCAGCAGTTGTTTTTGCTTCACTTTCTCTGTTGGGTGGGCTTAAAATTAATCTTTTTGGTGTTAACCTTACTATTTTAAGTTTTCCGTAATTTGCGAGGTCATTTCTAAATTGCTCTTCCCCGGAGATCAAAGCCTCAAATAAAAGCAAGTTTGTGTCGAAAAATTTATATCTTAAAGCCTTGATCGATGGGATCGATTTTTTAAGGTCTGATTCAAGCGAAAGCGCTTTATCCGGTGGAATTCCGTAGATTGCGATTTCGATCTTTTTGACTAATTCTTCTTCCTTAAGCCTTTCTTTTATAGCGGACACAACATTTTTAGAAACTTTTCCCGCAAGTGATTTGAAAAGGGAATTAACAGCGCCTTTTTTGTCTTGTCCAAATCTTCTGTCTTTTGTCGTTACAGTGCCAATTAATTCCCCTGTTTCAGTGTAAATGACTTTAATATCAACCTGACCGCTATATTTGTGTTGTTTGACATCGTAAAATTCCGATTCTCCACCATATTCAGCCTCCGCATACCCGAGAACTATTATTTCAGCCCCAAATCGATTTTCATATTCTTTTGCTTTTTGTGGGTTTCCTATGGATTGCTCAAGATCTTTTGCTTTGATGTTACCAAGTATTCTGTAATCAATTACTTTGAAACCCTCTTTCAATAGTTCATTTTCAATGGTTGATGCTATCGTCCTTGTTTTACCGAGTTGACCATCGATATATTCTTCAATCACAACCATAACATCTGGTTGTGTCATTCGCTTGATTGCTTTTTCAGCTTCCTGCGAGAATGCTAAGTTTAAGGCTAAAACAAAGCAGAAAATTAAAAAAATAACCCGCATGGCTTGCCTCATATTTTTGTTTTTCCATTTAATTTTAGTGAATTTTTCTTGAAATAGCAAGCCTTTTACGCGGGTTTAGTGATAAGCGTCAAAGGGGAAAATTAGTTGTCGATTTTATCTGTTTGGCATTTATCGCAAATACCAAAGATGTCAAGTTTTATAAATTTTACTTCGAAGTTTTTATTCTCGACAAATGCCTCGATATTTATCTTTTCTTTTGAAATCGGCAGGTCATAAACAGAGCTACAGATAAGACAAATAAAATGATGATGCGGTTCAAGATTTGCATCATATCTGGCACTTGCAGTTCCCTGAATGTTTACCTCTCTTATCAATCCTTCTTCTATCAAAAGATTTAAATTTCTATACACAGTCCCAAGACTTATGTTTGGGATCAACTTTCGAACTTGATCGTATATCCAGTCAGCGGTTGGATGTATATCCGTGCTTTGCAGAACTCTTAAAATCGCTTCTCTTTGTTTGCTTCCTCTTCTTTTGCTTGTTCTACCGTTTATCATTTGATAATATCCTCTGATTTTTTAATCAGATTCAAAGTCTTTTATCAATTCTTTTCTCGTTTCGTCATTTATGATTGCAAACGCTTTATAATTCGGATGGTCGATGACAAGTTTAATTTCATTATCAAAATTTTTAAAGTCGTCGATTTGTCCGGGTTTGAATTTGAACTTTATAAAATGAACCGCGCTTATCCTATCGTCTTTGCTGTGACCTTCTTCGAATTGTGCATAAATCTTATGCTTATCTCCAATTTGCAAATATACATTATTACCTCTATCAAGCCCAATGAAGCTATCGAGAACTGGACGTAAAAGTTGTGGATCGTCAACTTCGATGAAAAGGGTGGCGCTTAATTCGTTTTTCTCGGGGATTAGTTCGTTATATGTGTCAACCTCGAATTTAATCTCGGTGTCGTCAACCATTCTTTCCGCTCTCATCATCTCTTGGATTTGAAAAAGCACGGTATCTCTATTTTCAAAGACAAGTGATACCCTATCGCCAACGGCAACTCTTCGTTTCTTCTTGAGGTCAATTATGTAATTTCTGAAATCGTTTCTGATTTTTTCGTATTCATATATATTTTTTACTTCTGAAAGATCTATTTTTTTCATTTTGTTTTTGTCCTCGATTTTGTTTTTGATTTATTTGGTTTTAAAAAGGGAGGGAGTGTAAATTCCCTCCCAATTTTAGGTTATGATAAAAACGATCTTAACATCCATGCTGTCTTCTCATGCTTTTCCATAAGTTCGGTCAAAAAGTCAGCGGTTCCCACATCTTGATATTTTTCTCCTACAGCAATGATGTCGTTTCTCAAGTTTCTTATGATCGTTTCATAGTCGTTCAAAAGGTTAGCGATCATAGTTTTTGCATCTGGATATTCGCCCGGATGCTCTTTAAGTCTTGTAAGTTCTAAGAATTCTTTAAGCGTAGCAACGGATTTCCCACCAAGCGCGCGAATTCTTTCTGCGATATCGTCAATGTATTCATTTAATTCTTCGTATAAAGACTGAAAGAATTTGTGCAGATCGTTAAATTGCATACCGACAACATTCCAGTGATAATTTCTTGCTTTTGTGTAAAGCACGTATTCGTCCGCAAGTAAGGTGCTTAAAATTTTTACTACCGCTTCGAGATTTTGTTCGGTGATTCCAATGTTTGGCTTCATGGCTTTTCCTGATTTTGTTTTTATTTTTCGTTAAAACCGTAGGCGTTATACAGTATTTGAATTGGGTGTAAACCTTTTTTGCCTGTGCCCTTTTCAATTTGCAACTGTGCAAGTGAACAATCAGATGAAACGACAAACTTCGCATCCTGCCCATTTTGATTTATCTTGTCAAAAATTGGTTTCCCAACCTTCATCGACATCTCAAAATACTCTTTTTTCATGCTCCATGTCCCATCGTGTCCTGAACAATGTTGTATCATTTCAACCTCTGTTTCAGGGATCAACTCGAGTAATTCTTTTGATTTGTAGCCGATGTTTTGAGCCTTAAGATGGCACGGCAAATGATAAATGATCTTGCCTTGTGGATTTTTAAAATCAGTTTTTAATTTTCCTTCTCGATAAAGTTTCATCAAATACTCCGAGATGTCAAACGTATGTTTTGCAATTAACTTAGCATCTTCATCGTCTGGAAGAAGCATTGTGTATTCTTGCTTTAGCATATAACTGCATGTAGGTGCTGGGATTACTATATCGTAACCTTGTTTTACATAATCAATTAGCGATTTGACATTGAATTTTGCATTTTTAATAGCAGAGTCAATGTCCCCACCATCTAAAAACGGCATACCACAACATTTCTGTTGCGGGACCACAACCTCCACTTCATTATGCTCCAAAATTTTTATGACGGCTTTTCCTATTTCTGGCGCGTTATAATTAACGGTGCAAGTATAAAACAAAACAACTTTTCCGTTTTTCCCTTCCTTTTTTCCGTTTTGCTTTGAATATTTTTTAAACCATTTTTCAAATGTTTCACTGTGATATTGAGGTAGATTTCTTTCTTTGTGGATTCCAATTGTCCATTCCATTAAAACTCTGCTAAACTTCAAACGATTTGCCAGATTCATTAAACTTGCGAATTTACTTCCAAGTTTTCCTATTAAATCCGCTTGCCCAAGAATTTTGTCGCGTAAAGGTATGCCCTCTTTTTTAGCTCTTACTGCCTTAGCTCTGAGCATCAACCTTGGGAAATCAAGCTCATAATGATGGGGTGGGGTATAAGGACACTTTGGGAAACAAAGTTTGCAATCATAGCAAAGATCAACAACTTTGTAATAATCTTGTTTCGTCAAGTCGTCAAGATTATCCGTTTCATCAATTTTCTTAAATAAAAACTCAAAAGATGGGCAAAGGTTGTAACAAAGACGACAGCCGTTACAGATATCGAAAATTCGATACATTTGTTTGAGGAGAGCCTCCTCATCCCAGAATTTTGGATCTTTTAAATCGAAGACCATGTGCTTTAGTTTTTTTGTTTTTAAAAAATTAAAAACGGGGCTTGCGAGAAGCCCCGAGTTTGGAAATTACTTGCTACCACCAGTTATGCTCTCAAGCGCCTTTTGGAATCGCGTGGCATGTGACTTTTCAGCGCGCGCTAAAGTCTCAAACCATTCTGCAATATCATCAAAACCTTCCTCACGAGCGGTCTTCGCAAATCCGGGATACATCTCCGTATATTCATACGTTTCGCCAGCGATAGCTGATTTGAGATTTGCAATTGTGTCACCAACTGGCTCACCCGTTACTGGGTCACCAGCACCATATTGTCTTAAAAAGTCAAAATGACCAAATGCATGCCCTGTTTCACCCTCAGCGGTGTCTCTGAAAACACCTGCAATATCTGGATAGCCTTCAATATCAGCTTGGCGGGCAAAATAGAGATAACGACGATTTGCTTGGGACTCTCCAGCAAATCCTGCTTTGAGATTTTCAAGCGTTTTTGTTCCAGCAAGTGATTTTGCCATGGCTTTTACTCCTTAATTTTGTTTTTAAATGATAACGATTACTATTTGCAATTATAATATACACTTTTAAAATCAATTTGTCAAGTTTTGCAAGATTAGAATTTATTAATTTAAGGCAGGGAGGAAAATTCCCCCTGCCTTGGAATTTATTTTGAATTTTTGAGCAATTTTCGAAGGACGGTTTGCATTATCCCACCGTTTCTGTAATATTCAACTTCGACAGGTGTGTCGAGGCGAGCGATAACTTCGAAAGTTTTCTCTGTGCCATCGGCGGATTTTGCGGTGACTTTAAGCGTTTTTCTTGGGTATAGGTCCTCTGTGATTCCGCTGATTGTAAATTCTTCAAAGCCTGTCAATCCGAGTGTCTCTCGATTTTCTCCTTTTTTAAATTCCAATGGGAGGACGCCCATACCAACAAGGTTGCTTCTATGAATTCTCTCGAAGCTTTCTGCTATCACAGCTTTGACGCCGAGTAAATAAGTTCCTTTAGCTGCCCAATCACGTGAGCTTCCGGTTCCGTACTCTTTTCCGGCGATTATGATAAGTGGACGATTTTCTTGTTTATAGCGCATAGCAGCATCGTAGATAAACATTTTCTCGCCTGAGGGTATATGGATTGTCCACCCACCTTCGACCCCGGGAAGCATTAGATTTTTAATTCTTACATTACCGAATGTTCCGCGCATCATGACTTCGTGTGCACCTCGTCTTGCTCCAAATGTGTTAAATTCCCCTTTCGGAACGCCGCGTTCAATGAGATATTTTCCAGCGGGACTGTTTTCTGAAATTGATCCTGCGGGTGAAATATGATCAGTTGTAATTGAATCACCAAAAACAGCAAGACAGTAGGCATTCACTATATCCTTAAGCGGTTCGGGTTCAAGTGTTAAGTTCTCAAAGAATGGAGGATTTTGGATGTAGGTGGAATTTGGATCCCATTCGAAAAGTTCGCTTTCGTTAACGGTTATATTTTTCCAATAATCGGTTCCTTCAAAAACATCGGCATATTTTTTCTTGAAAAGCTTCGAACTTAAAACTTTATCTATGACCTCTTTAATTTCATTTTGACTTGGCCATATATCTTTGAGGTAGACAGGATTTCCATTTGGATCATAACCAATTGGCTCGGTTTCAAAATCTATGTCAATTCTTCCAGCGAGTGCATAAGCAACCACAAGAATTGGAGACGCGAGATAATTTGCTTTTACCAATGGATGAACTCTCGCTTCGAAATTTCTATTTCCACTCAAGACAGCGCATGCAATGAGGTTGTTGTTTTCTATGGCTTTTGATACTGGTTCTGGTAGAGGTCCACTGTTTCCTATACAAGTTGTACAGCCGTAACCAACGAGGTGAAATCCAAGCGCTTCAAGATAAGGCATAAGTCCGGATTGTTGAAGGTATTCTGTCACTACTCTCGAGCCGGGTGCTAAGCTTGTCTTAACATAAGGTTTAGTTGTCAGCCCTTTTTCAACTGCTTTTTTGGCAAGGAGTCCTGCGCCAATTAAAACTGTCGGATTTGATGTATTTGTGCAAGATGTTATAGCTGATATTACAACCGAACCATGTGTTAACTCAGATTTTTGACCGCGGTAAAAGATCTCAACAGATTTTCTTTGTTCGGTGTCGATTTTATAGTTTTCTTTTAAAACTTTTTCAAATTGTGATTTTATCTCACGGAGCAAAACTTTATCCTGCGGTCTACTTGGTCCTGCAAGCGTTGGTTCTATTTTGCTCATATCGACTTCAACGACATCTGTATATTCAGGCTGTTGTGAATCATCGTATCTGAAAAGATTTTGTTCTTTTGCGTAATGTTCGACGATTTTAGCAAGGTTTTCTCTTCCTGTGAGTTTAAGATATTTTATTGTTTCATCATCAATTGGGAAGAATCCGCAGGTTGCCCCATACTCTGGGGCCATATTTGCTATTGTGGCTCTGTCCGCGATGGAAAGTTTTGAGACACCTGGACCAAAGAATTCGACAAATTTTTCAACTACACCTTTTTTGCGCAGGATGTTTGTTATAGTTAAAACAAGATCTGTGGCGGTTGCGCCTTCAGGGAGTTCGCCGGTTAATTTAACTCCTATAACTTCTGGAATTGTGATATAGTAGGGTTGACCGAGCATCACGGCTTCCGCTTCAATTCCGCCGACGCCCCAGCCAAGAACACCAATCCCATTTATCATCGTCGTGTGTGAATCTGTGCCAACAAGCGTATCGGGGAATGCAATTCCGTTTTCGATTTGAACAACCTTTGAAAGATATTCAAGGTTTACCTGGTGTATTATCCCGGTTCCGGGAGGGACGACTCTAAAGTTTTTAAATGATTTCTGAGCCCATTTTAAAAGGATATATCTTTCTTTGTTGAGTTCAAATTCTTTTTTCACATTCCAATCGAACGCATAACTTGTTCCAAAATACTCAACTTGGACAGAATGGTCGATAACAAGGTCAACAGGTTTAAGCGGATTTATTATTTTCGGATCTTTGCCAAGACGTTTAACAGCGTCTCTCATTGATGCAAGGTCCACAACGCATGGAACTCCCGTGAAATCTTGGAGTAGGACTCGGGCTGGCATATATGGAATTTCGCGAAGTTGAGGCTTCGGTTGCCATGATGCAATTGCTTTAACATCATCTTCTGTTACGAGATAATTATCGCAGTTTCTCAACATATTTTCAACAAGGACTCTGATAGAATAGGGAAGTTTTGAGATATTTGTTAGCCCTTGAGCTTCGAGCCAAGAGATTTTGAAAATTTTAAGTTTTTTTCTACCAACCGTTATCGTGCTTATTGCCTCTTTGAATGGATGTGTGTTATTCATGGCGATGAGGTTTTTGGGTTTGTTTTAATTTCCTTTACAAATTAATTAAAAAGACGTAAATTTTCAAAGTGCAAATTTATCTCTTAGACAAAACCTCAGGGTTAACTACATTAGCAGGGATTTTCCCAGACAATACTTTGACGATGTTTTCTGCTGCGACGATTGCCATTTTTGTGCGGGCTTCAACTGTTGCACTGCCAATGTGTGGCGTTAAAACGACATTATCAAGTTCGGTTAACTCTTTTGGAACAAATGGCTCTTGTTCAAATACATCAAGTCCTGCACCTGCTAATTTCCCTGTTTTGAGGGCTTTTATAAGTGCTTTTTCGTCGACGACCTCACCGCGCGATGTATTTATAAGATAAGCTCCTTTTTTCATCAGTTTTAGCTCTTTCGCGCCTATTAAATGTCTTGTTTTTGGAGTTAAAGGCACATGGATTGTCACTATGTCAGAGTTTTTGAGCAATGTTTCAAGACTTACTTTTTTCGCGCCGACTTCCTGTTCAAGTGCTTCATTTTTAGTTAAGTTGAAGTAAAGAACTTTCATTTTAAATCCCTTTGCCCTTAAACCTACAGCAGTTCCAATTCTTCCGGCGCCGATGATTCCAAGCGTTTTCCCTGCAAGTTCGCTTCCGAGCAAAAGCATTGGAGCCCAACCTTTGAATTTTCCTTTTCTTACAAATTTATCAGCTTCGACTATCCTACGCGTAACCGCGAGAATCAAAGCCCATGTTAAGTCAGCGGTTGCATCTGTTAAAACGCCGGGGGTATTTGTTACGATTATTCCGCGTTTTGTCGCCTCATCGACATCGATGTTGTTAAATCCGACCGCGTAATTTGAAATAACTTTGCATTTGTCCATATTTGCGATGACATTGGCGTCTATTCGATCGTTTAGGAGGCACAAAATTGCGTCGACCCCGCGAACTTTTTTCACAAGTTCATCGTAAGTTAAATTCCTATCTTTAGTGTTAACTATAACATTTTTGAAATTCTTTTTTAGAATCTCAAGACCCGCTTCTGGAATTTGCCTTGTGACGAGTATGGTGTAATCTTTTTTCATAGGGGTTGGGGTTTTTGTTTTTTAAGATAAAAAAATTTTGATGCTTTTAAAAATCAATCGCGGTATCAAAACAACAATTGCAAGTGAGCAATATATCCAGTTCTGGTATGTAGTGGAGCGAAGTGAATTTAAACAGGGTGATGAGATTTGGAATGGGATCTATAATTTTTGTTTGAGTTAAGGTCTAAAAAGTTTTTAAATGATTTTTTAGTTTAAAGTATCGAAGTTAAGGGGAGATCCCCGGAGTGTAGCAAATCGACCCTTTTTATTAAAGATAGTATAACAAGGCTAAAGGAGCGAAATGTCAATAGTCAAAATTGCTCATGTTTGTGATTTTTTTGTATTTGCCTTTGCCTCTGATGAGACTTAATAGTTTCAGGATATCGAGATAAATTCTCCAGAAAATATGGAGAGATAAATTCTTCAAGGCATAGGGTAATGTGTTTTTTATAATTATCAAGGTTTTGTCAAATTTTCAATTATGTGGAAACAACTTTTTCGAAGGGATTATTTTTAAAGAAAACCGAAGATTTGACTTTTTCAAAAATACGTGTTATATTTATAACAACCGCATGTGGGAAAAATATAAAAAGTAATGTTAGGTTTGAAATCAACGGCTTTAATAACAAAGCCTCAAACGATTAGGAAAGCCAAATGCTATTTACCTACCATAATTTTAAACAAAATAAGGGAATAACTATGCTATTGGGGTTTTTCTTTTTTGAAAGGTGCAAAAGAAATAAGGTAAAAAGAACAATTATGAATTATCTAATTTTTAGTTCCATCATATTTTTGTCAGTTTTAATGTCTTCCTGTAATAATCCAATCAAACCTGATAAAGACGATGTTATTGTTTGGGAAAATATAACTGGCAATTTATCGGGGAAACGTTTTAAAAGTCAAATAAAAGTTTTTAACGGTAAATTGTATGTTTTGGCTGACATAGTTTATACTTTTGATGAGATAAATAACGAATGGCTTCCGGTAGGGCCGAACACCGCTGATGTTTCCAACAAATTAGTTGATTTTGTGGTCAAAGAAGATTCTTTATTTGTCCTTCGTGGCGATGGGGAAGTTTATTACTTAAAAGATGGGATGCAATGGGTAAAAATGTATGATGCAAATGGACCTGATTTCCTTCCTCCTGCAAATTGCATTGCTGTTTATAAGGGTAATTTATATGCAGGATTAGACGCTCAACATGTGTATCCGGGTCTTGTAAGGTTAGATCGTGATAGTTCAAAGAATAGATACTTCAAATTTAATATGCAATACACTGTAGATCGGATGTATGTACACGATGGGTGGCTTTATGTTGGAACCACATGGGCTAGCAGTTACTTCATTGCCAGGTGTGATGGAGATTCACTCTACGCACTTACAAGAAAATTTGATGGTCCATCTTGTTTTTCATTCGAATCTTCTGGTGATACCCTTTTTGTTGGTGCTGATTACGGTGTAAAATTTGTCACTCCCGATGGGAGTATCAAAGACTATCAGATTCCTATCCCACCTGCGCCAGGATTTAGTGAAGAATACGCCTTTGCGATATTGAAATTAGATGAGCGATTATTAGTGGGGACTGTCTTTAGCGGTATTGTGGAGTGGGATGATAAAGAGAAAAAATGGGTTCCTTTTTTTACCGAAGGATTGCCAAAACTTGAAGAGCGTAACGGGATTTATTTTTGGTTAATTCGTTCTTTAGTTTATTTTAACGGCTACATTTATGCGGCCGTATCTACGAGTTGGAATAATTATACACGCATTTACCGCCTTAATTATGATAAACTTAAACAAAAATTAAATGGAGGGTCGCCATGAATTTATTTAAATTTGTGTTCATTTTATTAAGCATTTTGTTAGCCACCGATTTACTTGCTCAAGGGGCGTATGATATTGCGCCAGATGGTCAGCCTTGGATAAAGAGCTCCATAAGGATGTGGGAGCCGGACAATCCAAACCTGGATAGCAATTGGGATTGGCGGGATAGTTCTTATACAGTTTACTGGGCGCCCTTTGGCAATAATCCCATTAAAGTTGGGTCACCATTTTATTCTGAAGTCACGGGTGGGGTTGCTTTTACTTTAGATTATGAACCAGAAGATGGATGGGTTCTGGTTTTTAGGAATTTTGGCACCCCTGAAAATCCCATAGCATGTCCGTATTTTGTTCTAATATAATAAATATCAGGGTCTTCTAAGATTTTTTATTCTTGCATATTCGCAGGAAAATTATACTGAAGCCATAGCTCAATTGAAATTTGATCCCACGTTAAACACCCCTACTGCACTTTTAAATCATGCCTCTAATCGAGCCCGGGCTGCGGATAATTATGATACGTCAACTACTGCAATTGCTGTTACCAGTTTAATAAATTACCACTGGTTTTATGTCGATTATGTAACAGCATATGATCCGAACACACCTAATATCGAAAACAGTGCAATTATGTTGGAAATAGTTGGTGCAAGTATTACCGAACTTCGCTTAAACGGAACTTTAAGTTTACTTCAGGAACTACCCAAAAACAGCTTTGAGGAGAAAGAAAGTGATTTTGAAACTCTCATTGCAGTTGGCAAAAAAGTTGCGGGTTATTTTAATACCTGGGATTCATGGAAAAATAAATTAAGAGAAATTAAGGATAGGCAGACGGATCCTGTGTTAAAAGCAAATTTGGAGAATTTGTTATCGACTTGGACATTCAATAACTTAGGTTTGATAGGTGCTGCAGTGGGTGTTCTCGATTTTTTAATTACTGGGGGTCGTAGTATAAGGAAAGAATCTCCTGTACCTATCGTTTTCAGTGGTGCATTTGAGCTATCAGGTACTGCGGAAACAAAAAAACGAGTATTTCAGTTATCTATTCAGACACCTGGAACAAAGCACAAATTTCCTAATTTTATTCCATTATATGATAAGCCATTGGGAATATTTAATCTTACCAAAACACCTGTGCTGGAATACCGTAGATATTGGCATCAAATTGATCCAAACGTCTCTATGGAGTATTATTCGTATAGAGTAAAGGATTCAATATTATATGCGGTGAATCCCTATTCGGAATTACAGGTAACAAACATTGAAGCTGCGATTGTTTTTAGATTAAATCCAGTATATAGGTATCCTTATTCAACGTTGCCTGGTATAAATGATTGGTTGAAACAGGGGATTTACGAAATCGAGTCCAGCACTGATGGTAAATATGTTTTGCGAACCAGGTATATTCCCTATGAAAAATTTAAAAATACAGTTATTAATGTTCCCCCAGGTACCGATGTCACTATTAAAATTAAAGCAGAATTGAGACGAATTAATGCACCCTCTGACGCTCAGCCTATATTATTTGTTGCGGATTACGAGCCTAAACTTGAATTTGATAGTAGTGCTACAACTCCATTTCCTTGGTCAACTTATCAATTACCACTGTTGCCTTTAACTTTAAATATAAGCGGACCGACTTACTTAAAGCCTGGGGAAACCGGCACTTTCACCGCCAATCCATCTGGAGGTAGTGGTACCTACATCAATTATAAGTGGTGGATTCGAAATGATGAAACAAGTATAGAACCATATGCATATAAAAGTAAAAGAAAATCAAATTTGATCACTCCTTCTGCACCTCCGCAAGGGGAATGGATTTATATGTCCCACTGGGAGGGACGCCAAACCGTTACCACGGGTCCTAATTATGATTTCTCCCTGAAATGCGAAGTTATCGATTCTCATAACAATACTGCTATTGATATTCATTCAGTTAATGTTGGTGGATCATCATTATCTATAGAGCAGCCAAATACAAATAATGCGGCGACGTTCTCTGCGGTTCCAACGGAGTTAACGTTTGAAGGTATCTATCCAAATCCGTTTAATTCGACAACCGCTATTCGCTTTGGATTACCAGAGGCGCAACATGTATCAATTAAAATTTATTCTATAACAGGTCAGTTAATAAAAACGCTGGTGGATGATTATCTCTCTGAAGGGTATCATCAAATAATCTGGGATGGGCTTAACCAATATGATAATGAGGTATCCTCTGGAATTTATATTTGTGAAATGCGAACAAGGGATAAGCATTTTGTAAAGAAAATATTGCTGGCAAAGTAGAGTATAATTGCTTAACGCGGAATTATGTTTTCATTTTTAGGGTTTTCGAATCGTTTTTAGAAGGCGACGAAGATGATGCTGTTGAAGTAAGTTCAAATAGTTTGCGAAAAAATAATCTTTTTTCGCTTTTTAACTTCCTTCAAACATATTCTTGAATTCATCGACGAAAGCTTTTAAAGTTGGTTCATCATAGAGGCAAAATCTTATTTCTTCTATTGTCGTGTTGGGGTTTTGTTGTAGGAATTTTAAAGCGGTGTTTAGCAAAATTTTAGCGCATCTTTCTTTTGGAAATCCGAAAATTCCAGCGCTAATTGCTGGGAATGAAATCGATTTAAGTTTCTTTTCATCCGCAATTTTTAAACTTGATAAAACCGCACTTTCAAGTTTTTCATCTTCGTTTTTATCTCCGCCTTGCCAAACTGGACCAACCGCATGAATGACAAATTTCGCTGGTAAATTTCCAGCTCCCGTTACAGCGGCGCTTCCCGTGGGCACATAGCCAATTTTGTCGCTTTCCTCCTGGATTATATATCCACCTTTTCTAACGATAGCGCCTGCGACACCTCCACCATGTTTTAAATATTCATTTGCTGCGTTTACTATTGCATCAACTTGTTCTTCGGTTATGTCGCCGTGAACTATGCGAATTAATTTCCCATTGATTTTTGTCTCATGTAAAACTTTGTTAGCCATTTTCTTTTCGTTTTTTATTTTTCAAATTTTAATGGTTTCGCTTTTGAGACGAATGGATTGCCTTCGATGAAAAATCTCCATTTCTTATCAAGTCCCGATTTTACCCCGATTCTGGGACTTCTTCCAATTTTAAATTTAACATTGTTTGTTGATTCGGCTATGAAAATTTTATCCTCGAGTAAGGATGCGCCATTCAATGATTTGTCGATTCCAAATGCTTGGCAAAATTTTGCCGGTCCATTTGTTAAATCTTGTATTTTATCCGTTCTTCGAAATTTTTTCATTAGTTCTATTCCTTCTATGGGTTCAACAGCTCTTATAAGAACTGCCGAAGGAAAACCTTCATCTTCCGTGACAACATTAAAACAGTAATGCATCCCGTATGTGAAATAAACATAAATATGTCCACCGAGTAGATACATAATTTTGTTTCTTTGTGTCATCCCACCAAATGCATGAGATGCTGGGTCGTTTTCGCCTATATAGGCTTCGGTTTCGACGATTTTGCCGGCAAGAATTTGGTTGTTAAGTCTTCTTACGATTATTTTCCCGAGAAGTTCTTTTGCGACTTTGAGGGTTGGTTGTAAGTAGAAATCAAGTTCAAGTTTTTTCAAGTTTTCAAGATTTAGCCTCTCCATAGGCTTTTCATTTGCTTGATATCTGGGATTGAAACTCTTTGATTATTCTTTCTATTTCTTCTTCGGTTATACCTGAGCCGTAGATTTTCCTTTCTGGGCTTGGTGATGCTTTTGATTCGGAAAATGTTGTTGGCGACCAAACTGGGGTATTTCCTGCTTTTAATTTTATTCTCTCTTCAATTTCCTCAAGTATGCTTTTAACTTCTTTTTTCGTCTCGGGAGCAAACGCTGAGAATCTTTTTGCGTCGGATGTTTGGATTCTATTTCCCTCGATATCATGTAATGGGATCAGCTCATAAGCGAGTCGTTTTATTTGAATTAGATGTCGTGCTGTTACATTTTCTGAAATAATTGAATGTCCAAGGGTTCCGGGTCCAAGTGTCATCGATGGATCAAGTCCTGTTGTGTAGCCAACTGCACCGAGTGCAGCGACAGTATTAACGAGCACTCTAAAAGCAGGTTTTTCAAGCGCAAATTTTACGATTATATCTGGATCGCTTGAGTGAATTACCATTGTATGGCCAAGTCCACCAAATTCAAGAAGTTCAATGCATTTGTGGCAACCCTCTCTCCATCCATCAACTGTGTAAAATGCAAGGATTGGGGAGAGTTTCTCAACGGAGAGAGGATATTGTTTCCCAACCCCTTCAAGTTCAGCAATTAATACAGTTGTTTGGTCTGGCACTGAAAAACCAGCTTTTTGAGCGATATATGCTGCTGGTTTTCCTACTATTTCAGGGTTAATTCCACCTTGTGGTGTTAGGATAATTTTTTCAAGTTTTGCTTTTTCATCGGGATTACAGAAATATGCTCCACGCCTTTTGAATTCATAAATAACTTGTTCTCTTACCGGGGAATCACAGACGACCGCATTTTCAGCTGAACATAGCGTTCCATAGTCGAATGTTTTTCCGAAGATTATATCAGCGACAGCTTTTTTTATATTCGCGGTTCTTTCAATAAAAGCCGGAACATTTCCAGAGCCAACTCCATAAGCTGGCTTTCCTATGCTATAGACCATCTTTACCATCTGAGTGCTTCCCGTGGCGAGAATAAGTGAAACATCTCGATGTTTTAAAAGCTCCATTGTTCCTTCAATTGCGACTTCGGTCATACATTGAATTAAATTTCGTGGTGCGCCTGCTTTTTCGGCTGCACTTTGCATAATTTGAATTGCTTCATATGTGCATTTTACAGCTCTTGGATGTGGGCTTACGACCAAAGCATTTCTTGTTTTCGCTGAAATTAAAGCTTTAAACATTGCTGTCGATGTCGGATTTGTCGTTGGGATCAATCCAGCTATTACTCCCATTGGCTCGGCTATTTCAACCACACGTTTTGATTTGTCGTAGTTTATCACTCCAACAGTTTTGAGGTTCTTTATCGATTCATATGTAAATTTCGTTGCGAATTCATTTTTCAATTTTTTATCTTCCCATTTCCCGATGCCCGTTTCTTCGACCGCAAGTTTTGCAAGTCGCTCAGACGCTTCATACCCAGCTTCAAACATCGCTCGCACAATTTTATCAACTTGTTCCTGCGAATAATTTTTATATTCAAGGAAAGCATCTTTTGCTTTCGCGACAAGTTCGCGAGCCTGTTGAATTGAAATTAAATCTTTATGTGTAATCTCCAAAGGCATAAAAATATTCGAGATTGTTTTTTTATTCAATTAAAATTAATCCCGGATGCCAGAGGCTTAAACCAGTTTGTTCGTCATAGACTCTTTCAAGAGGTTCACCTTCGAATTCTTCTATTATTAACTCGCATACGAAAACCTCCGTCCCAACCATCAAATGACCCCCGAAACATCTGCCTTGTTTATCTGCCAAGGATATATGGCAATGAACAAAAGGTTGCCCATTTAGAACGCTTACATTTCCGATACAGTTTATCATTTCCATTTCTTGGTCAAGTTCAAGGTTGTCATATTTTTTCTCAACTTGGTTATAAAATGCGATCACTGCTTTTTTAACAGCGCCTATAGCGGTTATCTTTCCGATTTTTATATTTTCTTCTTTACAAATTTTTGTGATGCTTTCAAGCAAGTCAGCCCCTTGCGGAAGGCGACCGATGTAAGTTCTTCGGAGAGAATATTGTTTCCTTGACATTAGATTCTCCTGTTTTTTAGTTATCGAATAAACCTGGTTGTTTGTCGGACTTCGTTTTTATAAAGCCAAAATGTTTATACGCAAGTTCTGTTGCCACTCTGCCTCGTGGAGTTCTTTTGAGAAATCCCTCTTGGATTAGATATGGTTCATAGACTTCTTCAATTGTTCCTTCTTCTTCGCCGACCGCAACTGCAATTGTTCCAATTCCAACGGGACCACCGTTATATTTTTCAATTATTGTGAGAAGAATTCGTTTGTCCATATCATCAAGACCGTGTTCATCTACATCGAGCGCTTTGAGTGCATATTCAGCGACTTCTTTTGTTATCACTCCGCGATATTCCGCGAGTTTCTCATCCGCTTGAGCAAAGTCCCGAGCTCTTTTAAGCAATCTATTTGCAATTCTTGGAGTTCCTCTTGATCTGCGAGCGATTTCATAAGCTCCTTCTTCGGTTATTTGAATTTGAAGGATTTTTGCAGAGCGTTTTATTATTTTACACAATTCTTCAGGCGTGTAATAATCTAATCTTGCGCTTATTCCGAATCGAGCTCTAAGTGGCGCGGTAAGTAACCCGGCTCTTGTCGTTGCTCCAACGAGAGTAAATCTCGGTAAGTTTAATTTGATGCTTCTTGCATTTGGTCCAGTATCTATGACGATGTCGATTTTAAACTCTTCCATTGCGGAGTAAAGATATTCCTCGACGACTGGGCTTAGGCGGTGTATTTCGTCTATAAAAAGAACTTCTCTATCACCAAGGGTTGTCAATATCCCGGCGAGGTCACCGGGTTTTTCAATGACCGGACCTGATGTCACCTTTATACCGACGCCAAGTTCATTTGCAATTATATATGCAAGGGTTGTTTTCCCAAGTCCGGGTGGACCTGTGAGCAATACATGGTCGAGGGGTTCGGAGCGCATTTTCGCAGCTTGTATGAAAACTTTCAAATTGTTTACGATTTTCTCCTGCCCGATGAATTCATCAAATCTTAATGGTCTTAATTGCTGGTCGACCTCGACATCAATTTCGAGTTTTTCGGGATTTGTATAGCCTAATTTCGCCATGCATGCTCAATTGATTTTTTGTTTAATTTAAAAACATTAAAGTTTAAACGCAACCAAGCAAAGGCTAATAATTCAACCGTTTGGCTCAAGTGCAAAGTTTACTTTATGAGATTAACCCCGTTAATGTAAACATACCTTGTGTTAGTTCAAAGTTCCAAAAAATCCCCAGCGCACTTACATACTTGCATTTTTATCAATTGTTGGTCGATTTTGAGTTTTTAACTCGATCCATTATGTTTATTTACTTTCGCGGGTGTGTTTGCCCAATGGATTTGATTTAAATGAAAATTTTTATTATAAATTTTATGTTTCACAACAAAATAAATTGGTCTCAATATGAGGAATTTCCTCGAAAGGGTTTTTCAACTTAGTCAAAGAACCACAACTGTTAAAATTGAATTTATCGCTGGGGTAACAACTTTTATGACAATGTCTTACATAATATTTGTTCAACCTGTGGTTTTATCCCATGCGGGGATTGATTTCGGCGCTGGGCTTATAGCAACGTGTGTTGGTTCCGCAATCGGGTCGGTTATAATGGCTCTGCTTGCGAATTATCCGATAGCACTTGCTCCGGGCATGGGCGAGAACTTTTTCTTTTCTTATACTGTAGTTAAGGGAATGGGTTTATCCTGGCAATCAGCGCTTGCTATTGTTTTTCTCTCTGGAGTTTTATTCAGCATCCTTTCCCTTGTGAAGTTGAGAGAAGCGGTTATCGACGCTATGCCGATGTGTTTGAAAAATTCAATTGCGACTGGAATTGGTTTATTTATAACTTTGATCGGCTTTATTCAGGCTGGGATAATTAAAATTAACCCTGGGACGCATTTGCCACAACTTGGTGAAATCCATAGGGTTGAGGTCATAATTTCAATCGTTGGTTTGATTTTTACATCGGTTTTGCTTTCACGCGGAGTTAAAGGTTCAATTTTGATTGGGATAATTTTCTCGACGATTCTTGCAATTATTCTTGGGGTTGTTAAGTTTGAGGGCGAGATTTTTTCTTTCCCCGAAGTTAAAGAGCCTGCTTTTTTGAGGCTTGATTTTTCAAATTTTTTGGATATCTCGTTTATAGTTGCGGTTCTGGTTTTTCTTTATATGGTTTTATTTGATACAGTTGGGACTTTAATTGGAGTTGGGCAGGCAGCTGGACTTGTTGGTAAAGATGGAAAACTTCCTCGGGCTGAGAGAGCTTTGCTTTCGGATGCCCTTGGAACTACTTTCGGGGCTTTGCTTGGGACTTCAACGGTGACAGCATACATAGAAAGTGCATCTGGAGTTGCAGTAGGTGGGAGAACTGGGTTAACATCGATTTTCGTTGCTATTTTCTTTTTGATTTCGCTTCTTTTCTATCCGATTGTTAAATTAATTGGTGGTGGAGTTGAAATTGCCCCTGGTTATGTTCTTTATCCGATTACAGCGCCGGCGTTGATAATCGTTGGCAGTATGATGGTAAGACCTGTGGTGAACATACAATGGGACGATTATACGGAAGCAATCCCGGCTTTTATAACTATGCTTGGGATACCTTTGACATTTAGCATTGCGGATGGCATAGCGCTTGGCTTTACATCTTATACGCTTGTTAAGTTGCTTAGTGGGCGAACGAGGGATGTAAATCTTTTCATAATAATTCTCACATTTATCTTCCTTGCGAGATACATTTTCATAGTTCTAAAGTAAAAAATGAAGTCGCCATGGCGTATCAAATTGAAGTAAAACAACTAAAGCCTTTCCCGGTTGCTGAGTTCGAGGTAAAAGTTTCCGGGAAGGCGCAAACGGTTCATATTGTTTCTCTTGAAGAAAATTACTTTAAAAAGTTAACCGAGGGAAAGATCACAGCAGAAAAACTTGTTTATCTTTCATTTGAATTTTTGCTTGACCGTGAGCCGAACACATCAATTTTGAAGCGTTTCAACTTGCGAGAGATAAACCATTACTTCCCCGAATATGAAAGCGAGATAGTTCAGATGTTTTAGGTAATTTTGAATTCTATGTTTCTTTTCTTATCTTAAATCAAAATTTGGAAGCAAAAAATTATTTTGGAGGTTAAAGGTTATGTATCTTTTGTTTTTTCAGGCACAGCCGGACGCAACGAGTAGTTTGATCAGCACGATAATAATGTTTCTTGCCATCTTTTTGATTTTTTACTTTTTGATCATAAGACCACAGCAAAAAAGAGCCAAGGAACATCAAAAGTTGATCCAATCCCTGAAGAAAGGCGATAAGGTTATAACTTCAAGCGGAATCCATGGCAAAGTTGTTGGGCTTGATGATAGGACAGTTTTGCTTGAAGTTGATGATGGAGTTAAAATAAAATTCGAAAAAGCTGCTATCGCCGTTGTGACTCGTGAAGGTCAGGGATAAAGTGAATTTAAAATTTGCGCTTTTAAATCTTTTTGACTTTAGGGACAGATTTTTCTGTCCCAAATTTTTTAATAAAGGATTTTGGAGGTGATTATGATGTCAGGTTTCAAGTTTAACACGATTGAGGAAGCGATAGAGGATATAAAAAATGGAAAGATGGTTATAGTCGTTGACGATGAGGACAGGGAGAATGAGGGTGATTTTATAATGGCTGCTGAAAAGGTGACTCCGGAGGATATTAATTTTATGGCGAAGTATGGACGTGGTTTAATTTGTGTTGCTATAACTGAGCAAAGGGCACAGGAACTTGAATTCGAGCCAATGGTTGAGTTTAATACCGCAAGACATGGAACCGCTTTTCTTGTAAGCGTTGACTATAAAAAGGGGACAACCACAGGTATTTCAGCTTATGATAGAGCGAAAACTATACAAGCAATTGTCAATCCGGATGTAAAACCTACGGATTTTGCGAAGCCCGGGCATATTTTCCCGCTTCAAGCTGTTGAAGGTGGAGTGCTAAGAAGGGCTGGACATACTGAAGCGGCGGTTGACCTTGCTCGTCTTGCGGGATTATATCCTGCTGGCGTGCTTTGTGAAATTATGAATGATGATGGAACGATGGCTCGCGTTCCAGATCTTTTAAAGGTCGCAAAAAAATTTGGGCTTAAAATCATAACCATAAAAGACCTGATAAGTTATCGCCTTAAAAGAGAAAAACTTGTTAGAAAAATTACCACGACCAAATTGCCGACTAGATATGGATTCTTTGAACTTCATCTTTATGAAAGTTTGACAGATGGAAAAGTTCATGTTGCACTTGTTAAGGGGAAAATTGATGAAAATGAGCCTATACTTGTTCGCGTTCATTCCGAATGCTTGACTGGCGATGTCTTTGGTTCGTTTAGATGTGATTGTGGAGAACAACTTCATTCTGCAATGAAGATGATCGAGAGAGAAGGTAGAGGAGTTTTGCTTTATATGAGGCAAGAGGGAAGAGGGATTGGTCTTGTTAATAAGATCAGAGCATATAGATTACAAGACGAGGGGAAAGATACCGTTGAAGCAAATGAGATGCTTGGTTTCAAGCCAGACCTTAGAGACTATGGAATTGGTGCGCAGATTCTTGTTGATCTCGGGGTTAGAAAAATGCGTCTTTTGACGAATAACCCCAAAAAAATCGTTGGACTTGCTGGTTACGGTCTTGAGGTTGTGGAGAGAGTGCCGATCGAGATTCAACCTAATGATATCAATATCAATTATTTGCGGACGAAAAGAGATAAACTTGGTCATTTGATTTTATTGGACGAGAAAATAAAAAACGCGAACGATGATTCAGATTTACCATGAAATACTTGAGCAATCGCAGATAAGAAAGGTTCTCGAAAAGGCTCTTTCAAGAGGTGGAGAATTTGCGGAAATTTATTTCGAGTGCAAAATTGAGATGACGATAAATCTTTCTGAAAATAAAATTAAAACCTTGAATTACGGGATTTCACCTGGGCTTGGCGTAAGGGTTATCTCGGGTGCGAGGACTGGATATGCTTACACTGACGATTTTAACTTCGATAAAATTCTAAATGTTGCTGAAGTTGCGTCTTATATCGCTGAAGGTGATTCGAAGGTTGTTTCTGTTAATCTTGAGGAAAAGAAAAGGGCGATTTCAAATCATCAAATTGAAAAGCCGATTTATCTACTTGACGTCGATAAAAAAATTGAGTGGCTTTGGCGTGCCAATGATTCAGCAAGAAGTTATGATGGAAGAGTTAAACAAGTTGATATAAATTATCACGAGAGCACAAGATATTTTTGGATTGCAAATTCTGAAGGGATTTATGTTGAAAGCGAGGATTCGTTGTTTAGGATTTTTATAACTTCTGTTGCGTTTGGGGATGGTTTGCGTGAGATGGGCGTAAGTTATCTTGGCGGAAGATACGGATATGAGCATCTCCTTTCAAGTTCACCTGAGCAACTTGGAATTGAATCAGCGAGACAGGCTGTTTCGAAACTTTATGCAAAGCCAGCACCCGCGGGAAATTTCCCCGTCGTGATAAAATCTGGTTGGGGAGGAGTTCTTGTCCACGAAGCAGTTGGGCATGGACTTGAGGGAGATTTCAATAGAAAAGGTATCTCGATATATTCTGGAAAAATTGGTCAAAAAGTTTGTTCTGAACTTGTTACGATAATTGACGATGGTACGATACCAAACTCGAGAGGCTCTCTTCCTATCGATGATGAAGGGACGCCTATGCAAAGGACTGTTTTGATTGAAAATGGAATTTTGAAAGGCTATATGCTTGATAAGTTGAACGCAAAACTTATGGGTCTCGAATCTACTGGAAACGGTCGCAGAGAATCGTATAAACATTACCCACTTCCAAGGATGCGCAATACATTTATTGATGCCGGAAAAGATAAGCCTGAGGATCTGATAAGAGATGTCAAATTTGGGATCTATGCTAAATCGTTGGGCGGTGGTCAAGTCGATATCGTAAGTGGAAATTTTGTTTTTGAAATCAACGAAGGTTATTTGATCGAAAATGGTCAAATAACGCATCAAATTCGCGGTGCAAATTTAATTGGAAATGGTCCTGAAGTGATGAAGAAGATCATCGGCGTTGGAGATGATCTTGAAATTGAGAAAAGAACAGGAACTTGTGGAAAAGATGGGCAAAATGTTCCGGTTGGAGTTGGGCAACCGACAATTTTAATAAGCGAGATAACAATCGGCGGGACGCAGGTTTGATGAAAATGGGGTTGATGAGATTTGGCTCTGTGATTGGATTGTTCTTTTTGTTTGGTTGTAACTTTGTCGTTAATATATCTGATGAAAAAGTCGGTGAGCGAATTAAAAATTACAAAAAAGGTTTCAACTTCGTCTCTTGGAAAAGGACTGAATATGGAGCTGATTACGCAAAAAACTCATTTGATACGATGATGACGACGGGAGCAAATTGGGTTTCGATAATTGTAACACTTTATCAAAAAACTCCAAGCGATACTGTGATGTTTGAAGATGTGAACAAGACTCCAAGCATTTATTCGATCTCTCAAATTGTTGAGTATGCTCATTCTAAAAATCTTGGCGTTATGTTGAAAATTCATGTTGACGTTTACGATGAAACGCCGCGTTCAAGGATAAAACCGTTTGAGCCTTCGGCATGGTTTAGAAACTATTCAAAGTACGTTTTAAATTACGCAAATGTTTGTGAGATGCTTGGTGTTGAGATGTTATGCATTGGCTCGGAACTTGCCGGATTGAGTGATGAAAATGATTTATGGGTTGATTTGATAAACAGAGTTAGAAATGTTTACAGTGGTAAGATAGTTTATGCGTCAAATTTTGATGAATATAGAAAAGTTTCTTTTTGGGACGGTGTTGATTACATTGGGATTGATTTCTTTGCACCTATTTCGAATAAGCGCGATCCTGAATATGATGAGCTCATCTTGGGATGGCAACCTTATTTGAACGATTTGAAAGAATGGTTCAATCAAAATCACATTGGTAAAAAATTGATTTTCACAGAGATTGGTTATCCCAGTACAGATGGAGCGAGCATGAAACCATGGAAGGTTGGAGATAGTGTTGACCTTGAAGAGCAAAAGTTGTGTTATGATGTTGCTCTTGATATAATTTCAAACATTGAATTTGTAGATGGTGTTTTCATTTGGAACTGGAATGCTGATTTAAAGGCTGATTCGCTGAAAAAAGATTATACTCCTTATGGTAAGCCAGCAATTATTTCAGTTAGAAAGCGGTGGTTGAAAGAAGCAATTTAAAACAAAATTAGGTATCAAAAATGGCAAACGGAAAAAGTGAGGTAATTTATCTAACAAGGGAAAAATACGAGGAGCTTCAAAAGGAATTGAGAGAACTCAAAACGAAAGGAAGGGCAGAGATAGCCCGAAAAATAGCTGAAGCAAGAGGGCATGGTGACCTTTCGGAAAATTCCGAATATGAAACCGCAAAACATGAACAAGAACTTTTGGAAATAAAAATTCAAAAACTTGAGGAAACCCTTGCAAAGGCAAGGGTCATAGATGTCAAAGATTTGCCAACGGACAAGGTTTATCTTTATTCGAAGGTCAAAGTTTTAAACCTCAACACAAATCAGGTTGTTGAATACACCATCGTTTCATCTCAAGAGGCAAATTCAGCGGAGAAAAAAATCTCAATTCAATCTCCAATTGGAAAAAGCTTGCTTGGGAAACAGGTCGGCGATATCGTTGAGGTAAAAGCTCCAGCTGGAATCATCAAGTATAAGATCCTTGAAATAAGCAGATGAATTTGTTTAGTATAGGGATAGAACATTCACCATCGCCATCCATTGCGTCGTAGGGGCGTATTTCAATGCGCCTCTACGAATTTTCCATTTGCCATCCGAAATGAATTGGCATAATCGTTTCCAGTTTTAAATTCACATCAATCAATGGGTCAACGAGGTCGTTTATTTTTTCAATAGTTCGATCGGGACCCTTGTCCCATACTTCGTTGATAAAGAAGTTCGCCAAAAATGTTCATAGACGACTTTCGAAATTTGTGCTATCGTCTCGCCAGCAGAGGTTAAGTTGTAATTGCTCATTACGACTACAACATATGGGTGTCTCGGCAGGAGGACAATGCCCCATTCACAAGTGACACCTTCAATTCCACCGGGTTTATTTGCGATTTGAACATTTGCTGGGAGGTATTTTCTCAGATTTCCTTCTTTCTCTTTCTTTAAAATTTCCAACGCTTGGTTTGATATCTCTTTATTTATGATTTCGCCTTTATAAAGCATTTCCATAAATTTCATCGCTTCGAATGGCGTGGATAAATTTTCTTCACCTCTTGCTGAAGCGTCGGGGCGAATCATCTTGCGTTGAAGTTTCGTGTTTTTGAAGCCAAGTTTTTCGAGCGTTTTATTTACATTTTCCATCCCGACGAGATCAATCAAAATGTTCGTAGCGGTGTTATCGCTTACTGTTATCATTAAAACACAAAGGTCATATATGCTTAATTCTGAAAGCCCATCCCCAAATTCTTTCAAAACGCCACTTCCTCCAACTTGATGGCTTTTTTCGATTTTGATTTTATCTGTCAATTTAAATTTTCCTTCGCTTGCTTGTTTTAGGACCTCGATCAAAATTGGAATTTTTATCGCGCTTCCTTGTGGAAAAACAAGATTTTCATTGATTAAAAATGTTTCGCCGGTTTCGAGATTTTTAACCGCAACCCCAATTACGCCATTTGATGTATCAGCAATGAACTTTATCTTCTCGAAAGTTTTTCGATGTAGTATTTCAAGATTTTCCGGCTGTGAAAACGCGAATGAACATATCGCGATGAGGGAAAAGATGACTTTTTTCATTTTTGAGTTATTCTTTATTTTCGACAAAAGGTTTCCATTTCTCTGGTGGATCTGGTGGGGTCAGTAGACTCACGATGATCAGCACGAGAATTGAGCCAGCAGCTGCTGGTAAAACTATATAATCTGCCTCGAGAATGGGTTTGCCTCTAAACATATTGATGAGCGTAATAATTAAAGTTATTCCCATTCCTGTTGCAATGCTTGCAACTCCGCCTGCTGTTGTTACCCTCTTCCATAGAAATGCTGCAAGCAATGCTGGTGTAAGACCTGCACCTATCATTGTGTAGGCGGTTAAAGCCATTTGAAGCACAGTTTGAAATCTCGTCAGAAGAAGATATCCAAGAAAACCGAGGACAAAAATTAATATGCGCTGTAAAGTGATTATTTGTTTGTGTGTTGCTTTTGGATTTATGAACCTTTGGTAAATATCTCTTGCAAGATTTGTGCTTGGGGTGAGAAGGAAGCTATTTGCGGTTGAAATTATTATCGCCATCGCAGCAACTATCAACATTATTCCAACTATTGGTGGGAGTCCTATTTCGCTTCCGTGAGTTGCAAGGTGTATTATCACTTTCTCCGATTCCTCAAGTTTAAATTTTACGCTTGCGAAAACAGCAAGTGCTGTAATGGATGTTTCGATTATGATTGTTCCGATGACCCAGAAGATAACCGCTTGTCTTGCGGATTTTGCGTCTTTCGCGCTGAAAAATTTCTGATACATACTTGATTCACCAAGCAAAAGAAAGAAGGTTGGGAAGAAGACACCCATTGCCCAGATGAAATCTTTTTGCCCAAAGACTGCAAATCTATCCGGCGGAAGAGTTTCTCTCACGGTTGTCCATCCGCCAATGTCGTTTAAAATTATTGGAACAGCAAGCCCGATCCCTAAAAGCATCAAAGTTCCGTTTATTATATCCATGGTCACAACCGAAATTAAGCCAGCAAGTGCAGTAAACAAGACGACAAAAGTTGCGGTTATTATTATCCCGTATTCAACGGGAATTCCTGCGACAAGATTTAAGACGAATGCACCTCCTTTGAATTGATAACTTGCAATTGTAACATAGGCGATAACGATTGTTATAGTTCCAAGAATTCTTGCCCATTTATTGTATCTTTGTTCAAGTATATCGGGCATTGTATATTGTGCGATTTTGCGAACCCTTCCTGCGAGGAAGTAGACTATGACAATTGCAACCCATGCGCCCGCGGATAGCCAAAGTTCAGAAAACCCAACTCTATAGGCAAGTCCAGCGCCTGCGATTATACTTCCAGAACCAATCCATGTCGCAAGCAATGTCCCAACAAGTTTGTAAACAGGTGTAGTCCTTCCAGCAACCATAAAGTCTTCTTGAGTTTTAACTGCTCTTGTTTTGTAAACTCCAATTGCCAATAAAAGTCCAAGATATACAATTATAGCGGTTAAAAACATCTGTGCCTCCCTTTAGTTTTAGAATATTAGGACGATTTCTTCTTGCTCTCTTCCTGTTATGATTGCTTTTTTATCTGAGTTGATGTAAACATTTACTTCCGACCTTACTCCCATTTTCCCAGGGATGTAAATTCCCGGCTCAAGTGAGAAAAGACAGCCCGGGACGAGTTTTCTTAAATCTTTTGTTTCAAAATTGTCGATGTTTGCTCCATTCCCATGAACATTTTCACCGATCGAGTGTCCCGTTCTATGTGTAAAGAATTCTCCATAGCCTCTTTCTTGAATATATCTTCTCGCAACTTCATCGACTTCCCAACCTGCGACTTCTTGATTTTTATTTAAGCGATTTTGCAAGAACGCAAGTGCTTCTCTTCTTGCGTCCCTTACGATATGAAAAATTTTAACATAGTCTTCAGGTGGTTCATCTCCTATATATGCACACCAAGTTATGTCATAAAATATTGCGCCGGGTTCATTTTTCTTTGCCCATAGATCGATCAAAAGTTTGTCCCCGGGTTTTATCTCGCGTGCGTTTTCTGGGGTTGGGTAAAAGTGTGGGTTTGCAGGATGGTCGTTAACTCCAACGATCGGTGGGTCTTCGTCTGATGTCAAACCTTTATCATGAAATCTTTTTAAGATGAATTGTTGAATTTCATATTCGGTTTTGTATTTCCCTGTTCTAACTGCTTTTCTTATCTCTTCAAATGCTTCGTCAAGCGTTTCATCGATGAGTTTCCCTGCTTCAAAATGTGTTTGAATTGTTTTTTCATCGATCAAAGCCTCGAAAATTTGAACAAGATCAGCTGAAGAAACAACCTCATGCCCAAAACTTCGAATAAGTTCAATTGTTCCTGCATCGACTATTGAAATATATGGAATCGCATTTAAAGGTGAGTATTGCATGGCGATTTTCTTTGGCGAGCCAAGGATTTCCTTTAATCTGTCATGAAGTTCAATCCAGCCGGAATAATAAAATTTTCTCCCGGGCAAATGGTCAAGTTTATCTGGTTCAACTCTGTGGACAAGTTTTATCGGTTCGCCTTCTGCTGGGATGAAGTAAAACCATCTTCTCGTTGCAAGTCCATGTGTTGGGAGCGAGAGAATTTTCATTCCAATCTTATCTCTGTTATGGAAGTCATAGAATAACCATCCATCAAGACCAAAATTTGCGATAACCTTTTGAATTTCTTCAATTTTCATAGTTCACACCAATTAATTTTTGATTATTTAAAACAAAAAACCGTAGGGCAGGGCGCCCTACGGGGTCGGAGATCAACCACCACCGGAAACGCCGGCTACAAATCCTCCTTCTGTCATCTTTTTAATGTCAAGGATTTTATCAAGTTCATCCTCTTTCATCCAGCCAAGTTCAAGCACGACCTCACGAATTGTCTTATTCTCAGCCATTGCTTTTTTGACAATTTGCGCAGCTTTATCGTAGCCAAGATGTGGGGTGAGAGCAGTTGCCAAGATCGCATTTTGTGCTGCGAGTCGCTCCATATGTTCTCTGTTTGCCACAATTCCGTTTATGCATTTGTCGACAAAGACGTCACTTGCATTCGCAAGAATTGTGATCGATTCGAGAAGATTTCTTGCTATCACAGGAAGAGCAACGTTTAATTCAAAGTTTCCAGATGAACCAGCAAGCGTAACGACAGAATCATTTCCAATGACTTGCATTGCAACCATTATGACCGCTTCGGGGATAACTGGGTTAATTTTCCCGGGCATTATAGATGAGCCGGGTTGAAGTGCCGGGAGCCTAATTTCAGCAAGTCCCGCTTGAGGACCTGAGTTCATCCATCTTAAGTCGTTTGCAATTTTATAAAGTGCAACTGCAAGGGCTTTTAACGCGCCACTTAACTCAACAGCCGTGTCCATTGATGCTTGAGCGCTAAAGTGGTTTCTTGTCTCTTTAAATGGAATTCCAGTTTCCTGCGAGAGGGCTTCCGCAATTCTTCGTCCAAACTCAGGATGTGTGTTAATTCCGGTTCCAACTGCTGTTCCACCAAGCGCGAGTTCATATAATCTCGGAAGGACTGAGTTAATTCTTTCGATGGCAAGTTCAATTTGCGCAGCATATCCAGAAAACTCCTGTCCAAGTCGAACGGGCATTGCATCCATAAGATGTGTTCTTCCGGTCTTTACGATGTCGTCAAATTCTTTGGCTTTTTCTTTAAGGGCATTGTGGAGTTTTTCAAGTTTTGGGAGGAGAAGTTCTTTTAAAGCGAGTGCGGATGAAATGTGAATGCATGCGGGAATTACATCATTTGAGGATTGTCCAAGGTTGACATGGTCATTTGGATGAACAACTGTTTTATCTCCTCTTTTTGCTCCGAGTATTTCACATGCTCGATTTGCTATAACTTCGTTTGCGTTCATATTTGTCGATGTTCCCGAACCTGTCTGGAATATGTCAAGCGGGAAATGATCGTCAAGTTTACCATCGATAACTTCTTTTGATGCTTCCATGATGGCGTTTGCTTTTGTCTCATCCAAGAGACCAAGTTCTTTGTTCACTTTTGCAGCGCAATATTTTACAAGTCCAATTGCTTTGATGAATAATCTTGGAAACCTTATCCCGCTGATTGGGAAATTTTCAACCGCCCTTTGTGTTTGGGCTCCCCAAAGCGCCCAGGTTGGGACTTTTACTTCCCCAAGTGCGTCTTTTTCAATTCTGAATTCGGACATTTTTCATACCTCCTTAAATTTTTGTTTCGTGCTTCGCAGTTAAAATTTTGAAAATAAAAATGAAAAATTCAAATCTTAGTGTGGGAAATGCTTAACCTTAAAATCACCAAATAAACAAAAGTAAAAATCCCACCCGTGGTAAGAAATCTCAAAATTAAATTTGGAATGAATGAACCAACAAGATGGCATAAGAAAGCCGAGGCAAATGTTGAAAGAAAAAGCATCAAAAGAAATTTTATCGGCAAAAGTTGATTTAGTTTACTTCCAAGTATCCTTGATATAAAAAATAACATTAAAAAAGCCTCGATGTATGTTGATGTCACAACCGCAACCGCCGGACCAATGATGTGAATTATTTTGACTAAGATAATGCCCAATGTTAGGTTCAATGTTAGATCAAGGAACGAAACAAGCATATAAATTTTTTGCCTGCCAAGCGCAGAAAGGATAGAACTATAGATCAAAATTCTTATCGGGAGAAAGAATAGATAAATTCTAAAAATCGCGACGCTTTCCACATATTTCTCGGAAAAGAGGATCAAAACAAATTCCTTAGAGAAGAAAAGAAGATAAGCAAAAATTGGAATAATCACGATCGAGGTTGACTTGATCGCATCGTTGGCGAGTTTGACGATTTCAGAATTTTTTCCTGAATTATAGAGCCTGCTTATCTCAGGGAAGATGACAGCAGTAAATGAACTAGTTATCAGTGGAACAATAGGTAATTCCTTTGCTCCGATTGTGTAAATTGCGTACAACTCCGCTGGGAAATTGTTCGCAACTATGTATTTATCGATTTGTCTTGATAGCGACCCAGCGATATGGGCGATTATTAACGGGATCGAATACATCAAAATTTCGTTTATATGCAACATCAAATTGCGAATTCCATCTGATGTTTGAAATGAGAAAAATCTTTTTATCGCGTATCCAGAATAGATAAATCGAGCAAGCGATATAATTGAAAGTCCAGAAAAAATGAAAGGGATATTCTGCTTTAAAAAAATCGCAAGGGCGATGACAAGAAGATAAAATGAAATTGTCGCTAAAGTAACGATGAAAAGTCTTTTGAATTGGTCTTTTAAAATTAAAATCGCATCCAGCAAGAGCGAAGGAATTGAAAATACCAGAAACGGAGCAAAGTATATAAAATTTGGGGCAAATTCTGAATTGTTTAAAAGGGTGGAAATTTCAAATCTTAGAAAAAATAGAAAGAGCATCAACACAAAGCCAGCAACGGTCAAAATTAAAAAAATGCTTTTGATATATTCCCCGGAATTTTCACGAGCACCGAAGAAATAAATCGAACTTGTGAAGGCGAAAGAGATTATAGGCGTAATTGTGTTAAAGATGAGCCATAGTTGATCGTAGGATGCAAATTCTGATCTTGAAAAATATCTTGCAAGAATTATTGTCGTTATCAAAAGTCCAAGTAAGTTCACAACCCTTGACAAACTAATAAATCCAGCTTTTTTCACAATTGTTAAATTGCCCCACGACATTTTTTATCGGATTAAAATTTTAAAAACCCCATTAGCGTAACCAACCTCGAAAGAAATTTTTATCGCTCCGCCAAATTGAGTTTTGAAAAAAGAAACGCTCTCAAGATCAGCACCGCAAAAATCAAATTCTTTTACACCACTTGATGATAGATCTTCAAGAATTTTCCAAAGAAGAAAGTGAGATGCGACATCAACCTCTCTGTTCATCATTCCCGCGATGACATCATAAGCTTTGTTGTTCCAGATCGAAATCCCACGCGATGCGAGAACTGTTTCATTTTTATCTACGACATAGTAAACTTGGATAACCCCGTTTTGCACAAGTTTTTCCAGAAGCGTTTTCAAATCTTTAAACCCGAGAAAAAATTTAGCCCCGCTTTTCTCATAACTTAAAATTTGTTGCTCAGATAGTTTTTCAACATCTGTTGTCTTTATAACTTTAAATTCCCTCTCTTGCGCTTCTTTAATTTTTCTTTTAAGTGAATTGCTCAGCCCATCCCAAACCTTGTCTATCAACTCGATGTCGAGTATAAAAGTATGTCTTGGTTTGATTCTGTATCCGAGCCATTTGAATTGTCTTACATCATCAATTGTGTGGTGAAGTTTAAGTATAAAAAGTTTAAGTTCGTTTTTAAGATAGTGATGAATTTTTTTGATGGCTTCGTTTTTTTCGATTATCTGCTTTTGTCTTTTTTCGCAAGAAAAATCTTTGAACAAAATTCCACTGTAATATGTGAAAAGAAGCGGGGTTGAGATAGGGAAGACAACTTTCTTTTTGACCGGTAGAATCAACCCCGCAACAATTTCATCGCCTTTTTTTACAAATAGGATTTTAAGCGAGATGTTAAAAATTTCGCTGTAGGCTTTCAGCCACCCAACGCTTTGAAATGGATTAGATTGGGGAGAAGAAAGATTGAATTTTTCGAATTCGTCAAAGTCGTTGGAAATTTCAAGGTGTAGCTGAGCCATAAGAAGTATGTTTAAAATTACAAGATATACCTGCTTAAATCTCTGTTTTTCACTATCCCTGAGAGTTTCTCTTGGACAAATTCTTTTGTGATTAAAATTTTCTGACCTTTAAGTTTTGGTGCATTGAATAGAACATCTTCGAGAAGCGTCGTCATAACTGTTTGAAGTCGTCTCGCGCCGATGTTTTCAAGTTGTTCGTTTACAAGTGCTGCATAATGTGCAATTTCTCTTATCGCTTCATCTGTAAATTCAAGTTCAACGCCCTCGGTCGCGAGAAGGGCTTTGTATTGCTTGATCAAAGCGTTCTCTGGCAATGTCAGAATTTTGACGAAATCTTCTTCAGTTAGGGGATTAAGTTCGACTCGAATTGGGAATCTACCCTGGAGTTCTGGGATTAAATCGCTTGGTTTCGCAACATGGAAGGCTCCCGCAGCGATGAAAAGTATATGATCAGTTTTCACTATGCCGTATTTCGTCATAACGTTTGAACCTTCAATTATCGGGAGCAAATCCCTTTGAACCCCTTCTCTTGAAACATCTGGACCAACGGTATAACCTCCGGGGTTTGCGATTTTATCAATTTCATCGATAAAGACGATACCAAGATTTTCAACCCTTCGTATTGCTTCTCGAATTACAGCCTCCATGTCGATAAGTTTTTGTGCCTCTTCCTGTATCAAATAATTTCTTGCTTCGGCGATCGTCATTCTTCTCTTTTTATATTGCTTTGGCATAACATTTTCAAGAAAATCCTGCATCGTAGTTGTGAGCTCATCCATTGGAAACGGACCTATGACCTGCATCCCCGGGAATAGCTGAGTTTGGACTTCTATTTCAATCGTTCTCGAATCAAGTTTTCCTTCTTGAAGTTGTTTTCTTAATTTTTCCCGCGTCCTCATCATTTCATCGTCTTCATAATCGCTTTCATATTCAGAGTTTTCACTGTATCTTCTTTTTTTCTTTCTTGGAAGTAAAATGTCAAGCAATCTCTCCTCTGCAAGTTCTTTTGCTCTGTCTTTTATCTCCTCCATTTTTTCCATCCTTACCATATTGACTGCGATATCAACAAGTTCTCTTATCATCGATTCAACATCTCGACCAACATAGCCAACTTCGGTAAACTTTGATGCCTCAACTTTGACAAATGGAGCATTTGCAAGTTTTGCAAGCCTTCGCGCTATCTCAGTTTTTCCAACTCCAGTTGGACCAATTAAAATTATATTGTTTGGCGTTATCTCCTCCCTGAGTTCAGGTGGGACTTGCTGTCTTCTCCATCTATTTCTTAATGCAATTGCGACAGCTTTTTTCGCTTGTTCTTGTCCAATTATATATTTGTCAAGTTCCTTTACAATTTCTTCTGGAGTTAAATCTTTTAAATCTTTCTTCTGACGAACTTCAATTTCGTCTATTTCTTTTTTCGAGTTATAAGCCATTTTGTTGAGTTAAATTTTGTTTTCATAATTCTTCGATTATGATGTTGCGGTTGGTATAAATGCAAATATCCGCTGCGACTTTCAGGGCTTCTTCAACGATTTCGCGTGCAGATAAATTCGAATGTTTCACTAAAACCCTCGCCGCTGCAAGCGCGTAACTTCCGCCTGAGCCAATTGCAACGATTTTATCATCTGGTTCGATTACATCACCAGTTCCAGAAATTATTAATGCATTTTCTTTATCCATAACAGCAAGGAGAGCCTCAAGACGACGCAGATATTTGTCCATTCTCCAGTCCTTTGCAAGTTCAGTTGCAGCGCGTAATAAATTGCCTTTGTATTGTTCAAGTTTTGCTTCGAATCTCTCCATCAGAGCAAGCGCATCAGCTGAAGCCCCGGCAAATCCAACAAGAATTTTATCATTATAAATTTTTCTGACCTTTCTTGCACCATGTTTCATTATTGTGTCAGATAAAGTAACCTGTCCATCTCCGCCCATTACAGCCTGTCCATTGTGGATTAAGCCAAGGATCGTTGTTGATTTAATGATGTTTTTCACGAGTTAATGTATGCTTTGTTTTTATTCAATTCTTTTTCTCAATCTTGCGGTTGGGATTCCGAGTTGGTCTCTATATTTTGCAACAGTTCTTCTTGCAATGTTGTAGCCTTGGGAACGTAAAATTTCGGCGATTTGGTCATCGGTTAAAGGCTTACGTGGATCTTCGGAGGAGATTATTTCTTTTATCTTCTCTTTTACTTCTTTGTTTGAAACTTCTCCTCCATCAGCGGTATTGATTTTCTCGCTGAAAAGATCCCTTAGTTTATAAATTCCAAAATCGGTTTGAACATATTTCTGATTCACCGCTCTACTTACGGTTGGAATATCCACCCCGGCTTTCTCAGCGACATCTTTATAAATCATCGGCTTTAGATTTTCGCCGGTTTCAAAAAATTCCCTCTGCAAATCAACTATTGCGCGCATTATTCGAAGCAATGCGTCCCTTCTCTGGTAAATTGCAGAGATAAACCACTTTGCCTGTGTAAATTGCTTTCTTATCTCTTCTTTTAACTCCGGAGGCAAGTTTTTTTGTCGTTTTAAAAGATTGTAATAGGTTCTATTGAGACGAATCATTGGGATATGTTTTTCGTTCAAAGTTACAACAAGTTCATCGCCGACTCGTTCAACAATAAAATCGGGGACGATATACTCTTGAAATACGGATTCGCCTTCGCCGGGCTTTGGATTTAATCTTTGAATTATATGAACTATCTCCTTTAGCCTTTGCTCGCTCAAGCCATATCGCTCCATCAATTTGTCATACCTTTTCTTCATGAAATCATCATACGATTCATTAAGGATTGTAATTGCGAGTTTTTTTCTATCTTCCGGTAAATCAGCGACATCAAGTTGTGCAATAAGACATTCTCTCAAATCCCTTGCACCTATGCCGGGCGGGTCAAGCCTTTGAACTTTCTTTAAAACTTCCTCAACCTCTTCAACTGTGACATCCATTTTCTCTCCAAGCCTTAGGTCTTCGGCTATTTCTTCAACACTTCTTGTTAGATAACCATCTTCATCGATGTTGCCAAGTATCTCCTCCGCGATTCTGAGTTCTTTTTCATTTACCGTTGGGGCAAGTTGTTTTAAAAGCCTTTCTTGAAGTGGCTCGGGGGCTGGCGGATGCCATG
>FWWL01001449.1_pt1 | contig 56315 bp, 35 predicted proteins | sample 2228331 | NCBI WGS metagenome assembly FWWL01 (sample SAMEA103939775, study PRJEB20133) | metagenome | reverse complement strand
TGAGGAAGAGGATAATAGAGTCTTCCATAGAGATATTTGCTAAGAAAGGTTTTCACCAGACTAAGGTAGATGAAATAGCTAACAACCTTAATATAGCTAAGGGAACTGTGTATCTTTATTTTAAGTCTAAAGAGGATTTATTACATGCCGCTATTGAATATACTTTCAATGAAATGCTTGAGTTTTATAAACCAAATTATGATTTAACTTTTGAAGAAAATCTGAGGAATATTTTGCTTAATAATTATCAACATCTAAAAACAAATAAAGAGTTGTACTCGCTTTTTTTTACGCAGATGTATAACCTGAGAAAAGATATAAAAACCTACGAGGAGAAGATGAAATTCCTGGTAGATATGCATAGAAAGATTTTTGATATGATTAAAGAACTTTTACTTATCGCTAAGAGGGAAGGTATTATAAATGATGAGGATGATGTTAGTAATCTAGCTTTATTACTAAACTATCTAATAGAGGGAACTATGAGAACTTTAGGGATTTATGTTTTGGGTCTTTCTTATTTCGAGAAAAACATAAAGCTTTTTTCGGGCACACCTGAAGATTTTATTGATTATACTGTGAAATTTATAAAAAGAGCTTTAACTAGTAAGAGGTATGTATGAAGAAAGTTGTTTTGATAACCGCAGTGTTGGTTTTGTTTTTTGGGGGTATTAGTTCTTCGGAAGTTGTGATGATAAGATCTTTAAAAGATGCTTTAGAGATAGGTTTAAGGAACAACAGAGATTTAAAGCAAAAAATGTTAGATATTCTCTCTTCACAGAAGAACATAAAATCTAGTCTAGCGGATTTAATCTTACCTAGTGTTGTTGTTTCTGGTAAATTTTCGATTTTGGACCCTAAAACACTTGAAAACTCTATTTCTAAGATTTCCGGATTTAATGTTATCCAGACTAATATTCCACCTTTTGTAATTTTTGAAACTACAGAGAAAACCATTACAAACGCATTCTGGGATAACTATTCTCTTTCTGTTAGTGTGAGTTATAGATTACCCTATCTTTTACCTTTTGGGTTAGATGTAGGGTATAATTCTTATCTTTTACAGCTTAAAAATAATGAAGTTTCTACTTTACAGTATGAGAAAGCTTTGAATGACTATGTTTACAATCTACAGATTTCGTATTATAACTATCTCATAAGCAAAGAAGTTGCAAGGATAGCTATTGAAACTGATAAGAGACTTGAAGAAAATGTGAAAGTTGCGGAGTCAAATTATAGGGCTGGATTGATTTCAGACCTTGATCTGATAAGAGCTAGAGTTCAGTTTGTGAATAATAAACCAAATCTGATAGCTTCGTTAAATAACGTTGAAATACAAAAGTTAAACTTTATATCTCTTTTGGGACTTGATGTTAATCAAGCTTCGAATGTAATTATTGAGGGTGATATTAACGATATAGATGTTGATGTTTCGGATACTGAAATAGATGTTATGAAATTAAAGGAAGAGGTTGTTGAAGGTAATCTAGACCTTAAAATCTTAAGAAAACTTTTAGAGGTGGCTCAAAAGTCTAAGGATATATCGTTATCTGCAAACAAACCCACTCTTTCGGCTTTTTTCAATTTTAACTACGATTTTAAAAAAACAAACAATATCGAGAATGAAAGAGCATGGGTTGACAGTTGGGTTGCTGGATTTCAGTTAAATATACCTTTTACGGAATTGTTACCTTTTTCGAAGTCATATGCTAATATGGAGAGTGCGGATATTTCCATAGAAAAGGCGAAGATAAACTATGAAACAACTTTAAATATCATACTTTTACAGATTGATCAGATTGTGTTAAACTTAAAGCAATACTTACAGAGCATAGATGCACAGAAAGCAAACATTCTACAGGCTAAGAGATCTTTAGATATAACTACTCAGAGATATAAATTGGGCAATGCTTCTAGTCTCGATTTGCTGGATGCTGACCTTGCATATCAGCAAGCTCAATTAAATTATTTGAATTCTGTTTCTTCTTATATTTCTAGCAAACTGGCTATATCTAGGTTGCTAGGAAAACTTGTTGTGAGATAGGTTTGGAGGTATTATATGAAAAGTAAAACAAAGATATTTGTCATAGTTATCGCGTTGGTCTTAGTTCTTGGTGTTGCCATAAGAATACTTTTTGGCGTTATATTTACTAATAAGTCAGATGGATTTTTTGGGGAATCAGTGAAAAAACCTAGTATTACTGTTGTTGCTACTGAAGTAAAATTAGGTAATGTTAAAAGTTATCTAAACTTAGCTGGTGAGATTAGAGGTATAGAAGAGGCTAATGTTTTTCCGGATGTTCCAGGTAAAATAAGAAAAATAGTTGCTTTAGAGGGTAGTTTCGTTAGAAGGGGAGATGTGATAATGTACATAGATAGAGACGTAGTTGGACTAGAATATCAGCCGTCGCCTGTGAGATCACCAATAAGTGGTAAAGTAGGGAATATACTCTATACTGAGGGACAGTTTGTGTCTCAGACAACACCTGTGGCTACTGTTGTAAACGATAGCATCGTCGAGGTATCGATCTTATTGCCAGAAAAATATATAGGTAAGATAAGCAAAAATTCTGAGGTTTTGGTTAAAGTTAGTAAATTCCAAGACAAGATCTATAGAGGTAAGATTTCATCCCTGGATGTAATAATAGATAGAAATACGAGAACTTTAAGGGTTAGGGTTAGGATACAAAACGATGGTAATTTGATATCAGGTATGTTTGCGAATGTTTCTATTCTTACTGAGGCTGATTATAATGTAGCTTATGTTCCGAATTCGGCTATAGTTAATTTAGATGGTAAAAGCTTTGTTTATGTTGCGTCTAATATTTCGAGCAAGGATAGCCAAAATACTACTAATAACTTTGATAACCCAGGCTTCTCGCAGAACATTTATAAAGTTTATATGAGAGAAGTGGTTACTGGAGTAAGCGATGGAAACATTGTAAGTGTGAAGGGAGTTAAACCTGGCGAGAAAGTAGTTTCGTTAGGCACTGAGTATCTTAAAGATGGAATAATGGTCAATGTAATTGAAGAGTGATCGGTGAAATTCTCTTTAACCTTATCTCAACTCTCTAGGAGGAGATGGAGAAAGATTTTCGATCGGCATTCTATTTAAAGAAACTCTAATTCAATCCATCGTTTTAGTTGTTGTCCTAAGGGGGGCACCCCCTAAGTATAACCTTATGCTGAAGTTTCAAAGTAGATGTTATACATTTTCTATATAAAATTGAGATTAAGAAAATTGGAAAATACTAATAAACCTTCTTGAAAAGGTGCACATAGTAAACGTTTAGGACACATTTTTTATCTGGAATATATTATAGATGTTTTTACCACCTATAGTGTACGAATGCTTTGTTAGCTTCTGCCATTTTATGCATTTCTATTTTTTTCTTTATAGCGTTTCCAGATTCGTTATAAGCGTCTATTATTTCAGCGGCAAGTTTTTCGTACATTGGTTTACCTTGTTTTTCTCTGGAAGCGTTTACAAGCCATCTTATAGCAAGAGAAAATGCTCTTTCAGGTCTTACTTCGACTGGTACTTGGTAGGTAGCACCTCCAACTCTTCTTGATCTGACTTCCAACTCTGGTTTCAAATTTTGGATTGCTTTTTCTAATACTTCAAGTGGATTTTTACCAGTTTTTTCTTTTACTAGATCCATAGCTTTGTAAAGTATATTTTGCGCTTTGATTTTTTTACCGTCTTTCATGATAACATTAATTAGTTTTGCTACTGTGACGCTGTTGTACTTGCTGTCGGGCAAAACTGGGTGTTTTTTTATACTTCTTTTCTTTCTCATGTCAACCTCCATTGAAGATTATGATTTTGGTTTTTTGGTGCCATACTTTGATCTACTGGTTTTTCTTCCTTCTACACCTAGAGCATCATAAGCTCCTCTTATTATGTGGTACTTAACACCTGGCAAATCTTTGACTCTGCCACCTCTGACCAGAACTATAGAGTGTTCCTGAAGGTTATGACCTATACCAGGTATATAAGCTATGACTTCTATTTTATTAGAAAGCATTACTTTCGCTATTTTCCTCAATGCGGAGTTTGGTTTTTTAGGTGTCATGGTCGTGACCCTAACACATACCCCCCTTTTTTGAGGGTTACCTTGGAGAGCAGTAGATTTACTCTTTTTCCTAACCTTTTCCCTTCCTTTTCTAACAAGCTGATTTATTGTAGGCATATATAATACTCCTTTTCGATCAAAACCGTCACAATATTTTACATACTTAAATCTATTTCTTTCAAGTAAGTCTTAAAAAGCTGTCAGATGTTTCTACTTAAGAATTTTTATTAGCATCTATTTAGGGTAACTCCCACCCAACCCACCCTTTAGTGGGTTATAGGGGGTTAACACCCCCTAGTAATACCCCCGTCTTAGAAGAGTGCCTTAGGCACCCTTAGGCACCCTCTAAGAATACCCCCGTTTTTTGATAATTTAATTATAGAGGACTTAAACATCTATTGATATCCTCGTTTTCTAAGAATCTAAATCTCCTCCTCGAAAAAAATTCTTGCTTCTTTTCTAAGTTAGGTAACTCTTGTTTGCTTTTTAGCAATACATTTATAGTAACTCTCACTCACACACCCTTTTTAGTTACTTATAGGAGGTTCCACCCCCTAAGATTACCCCATCTTGAATTAGAAAGTAACTTCCTACCTTAAGTTAACTATAGATGTTTCACCCCAAGAATACCCCCGTTTTTTAAGGAAAGTGCCATAGGCACTAAGCCTCTTTCTTAATTGTAGGGGGTTTCACCCCCTAAGTGTATCCCTGTCTATTCCAAAAGTTAATTTTAGGGGGTTTGCCTCCTATTGTACATCCATTATTTAAAGAAAGCGCCAAATATTTTGCTCTTTTTTGAGTAGTTAAATTTTGTATGCTTTTTAGCATCCTATTTAGGGCAATTCCCACCCTCCCCACCCCTTAGTTTGATTCTAGGGGGCTTTGCCCCCTAAGAATACCCCCATTTTAGTTAGTTAACTCTAATTTGCTTTTTAGCATCTATTTAGGGTACCTTCCCACCCACCCTTAAGTTTAATTCTAGGGGGTTCCACCCCCTAAGTGTACCCCCTTTTCAAATAGGATAACACTACCACTTTCTAACTGTTGTCCTAGAGAGTTTAGCTCTCTAAGGGTACTCACGAAATTTAGGTCCTTAATGAATTTATCATATTCAATCTAGCAAATATCTACCGTGACTTTGGCCCTAAAGTTAACTATAGGATGCTTTTTTGTTAAGTTTTATATCATTTTAGAAAAATCTATGTATTCTTCTATTTTTCCTTCTGGTAATATGTTCATTTCCAAGAGTATTTCTTTTATTGTTTTATCTTCGATGATAGCCTTTTTGACTATTTCAGCAGTTTTTTCATAACCTAGAAGTGGTACAAGGTTAGTAGCTATTATCGGGTTTTTTTGTAAGCTTTTTTCAACTTTAGATTTATTTACTTTCATACCTTGTATAGCTTTATGTGCTAAAGCTTTTGCAGAAGAAGAGATTAATGTCAAAGATTCCATCAAGCAAAATCCTATTATTGGTAACATCGTGTTTAGTTGAAAATCTCCCAAGGAACAAGAAATAGTTATTGTAGTGTCATTACCCATTACTCTAGCGCATGCCATTCTTACAGCTTCTGGAATTACTGGGTTTACTTTTCCTGGCATTATCGATGAACCAGCCTGTAACGAAGGTAGAATTATTTCACCAATGCCAGAAGAAGGTCCACTATTCATTAATCTTAGGTCGTTTGCTATTTTTATTAGGCTAGCTGATATTGTTTTCAAGTGTCCAGAGACTTCCGAAGCTACATCTATGGCAGATTGTGCTTCAAACTTGTTTCTAGCTACTCTAAACTCAATCCCTATTATCTTTGAAAGATTTTTGACCACTTTATCTGAAAACTCTGGGTGTGCATTTATTCCAGTTCCAACCGCGGTTCCCCCAAGAGGTAATTCAAGAAGTCTATCAAAAGTAGACTTTATTCTCTCGATTCCGTATTCTATTTGCTGTTTCCAACCTGATAATTCTTGCCCGAAAGTTATAGGTACCGCATCCATTAGATGTGTTCTACCGGTTTTTATAATCTTACCTATCTGTCTGGATTTTTTATCTATTTCTTCTACTAGGACTTTGAGGGAAGGTATAAGCTCGTTTTCTATCTCGATTGCTGTAGCTATTCTTATAGAAGACGGAATTACATCGTTTGAAGATTGGCATTTATTGACGTGGTCGTTTGGGTGAACAGGAGATGTAGTTAATCTTTTACCGGTAAGTATCTCATTTGCTCTAGTAGAAATTACTTCGTTGACGTTCATATTTGTAGATGTGCCACTACCAGTCTGAAAAACATCTATAGGGAAGTGTTCCATTCCAAAAGTATACATTACCTCTTTAGCAGCGGATATTATTGCATCAGCTATTTTCTCATCAAGTAGTCCCAGTTCTTTGTTGGTTATTGCAGCACTTAATTTTATCGCAACAATCGATTTTATTATCTTCTGTGGGAATTTGTAGTTACTTATTTTAAAATTTTCTATAGCTCTTTGGGTATGTGGTCCCCAGTAAACCTCTTCCGGTATTTTTATTTCACCTATAGTGTCTTTTTCTATCCTATAGTTCATATGGATTAGCATTTTGATAGATGATACTTTTTCTATTCAACTAATCTGTATATTCAAACAGGAATTTCTACTTAAGAATTTTTCTTAGCATCTATTTAGGGTAACTCCCGCCCACCCACCCTGAGGCTAAGCCTCCTTTCTCAATTACAGGGGGCTTTCGCCCCCTAGTAATACCCCCATTTTTAAGGAAAGTGCCCTAGGCACCTTAGACACAAGTGCTTTAAGCACCCTTAGGCACCCCTAAGTGTACCCCCGTTTTAAAATTAGGATAATATCCTTATATCTTTACCAGCCCCTAAGAGATTCTATAGGGGGCTATGCCTCTAGTAATACCCCTGTTTTCTAATTGGTTAAGTTTTTTCACAATAAAGCGCCATAGAAGTTTATGTATGCTTTGACTTGAGCTTTTCTTCCTTGATTTAGTTAGATTTAGAATACCTTATTATGTTTATTAGAAATAAAAAAATGAACACTTATTACTGTTTAAATATTTTTTATTCGTTAGTGGTAGATGTGAATCACAAAAATATTTATGATTTTTATTGATTTTACACCGGAAATATAGATGATTTGGTATTGTTAGAATATATCCATTATGTGGCCCATTTTTTCTACTTTAACTTTTAAGTATTTTTCGTTGTGTTTGTTGATAGCTATCACTGTTGGGATTCTTTCTGTAACATTTATACCGTATTTAGATATTTCGTGTACTTTCTTTGGGTTATTGGTCATAAGCCTGATATTCTTAATATCCATCATTTTTAGAATCTTTGCTGCTATAGAGTAATCTCTAGCGTCTACTGGTAATCCTAGTTTCTGATTAGCTTCTACGGTATCTAGTCCTTGGTCTTGAAGCTTATATGCTTTTATTTTATTTGTTAAACCTATTCCTCTTCCTTCTTGTCGCAAGTATATCAGTATTCCTTCACCTTCTTTTTCTATTCTAGTTAGAGCATTTTCTAGCTGGTTACCACAATCACATCTTAGGGAACCTAAGATATCTCCAGTAAAACATTCAGAATGAATTCTAACTAGAACATTTTCTTTGCCTTCAGGGGATCCCTTTTTTATAACTATGTGTTCTTTTCCTACAAAAATATCTCTGTAAACGACTATTGAGAAATCTCCAAACTTAGTAGGTAAATAGGCTTCATCGATTTTTTCCAGAAAATCTTCATTTTCAACTCTATATTTGACTATTTGGTCTATGCTTATGATTTTCAGGGAAAATTTTTTTGCAAACTCTACTAAATCTTGAAGTTTTGCCATGCTACCGTCATCTTTTGCTATTTCACATATTACAGCTACTGGGTAGAGTCCGGCTATTTTCATAAGATCGAAAGCTGCTTCGGTATGTCCTCTTCTTACAATCGTTCCACCTTTTCTTACTTTTAGTGGGAAAACATGTCCAGGTCTTACAAAATCTTCTACTTTAGCATCTGGTGAGGCTAGTAGCTTTATAGTTCTACTTCTATCATATGCGGATATTCCTGTTGTTATACCTGTTCGGGCATCAACAGAGATAGTAAAAAGTGTGCCAAAGGTATCTTCATTAGTTTCACTCATAGGGTATAAATTAAGCTTTTCGGTGAGTCTTGGGTCCATTGGCACGCATATAAGACCTCTTCCATGTTTCATCATGAAATTTATCATCTCTGGAGTGCAGAATTGTGCTGCCCCAACTAAATCTCCTTCGTTTTCTCTAGTTTCATCGTCTACAACTATTATTAACTTTCCAAGACGAAGGTCTTCTACAGCCTCGTTTATTGAAGAGAAAATATTGTCCAAACTCATGTCCCATCCTTGTCAAAAGTTCAGAAAAAATATAAAAACATATACCTAAAAAGTCAAACATCGAAGAAATAAGCTCAGAGATTTCTACTTAAGAATTTTTACTAGCATTCTATTTAGGGTAATTTCCCACCCACCCCTTAGTTGCTTATAGGGGCTCCGCCCCCTAAGTGTACCCCCGAGGCTGGGCCTCTTCTCCTAATTGTAAGGGGCTTATCCACTAGAATACCCCCATTCTTAAGGAAAGTGCCATAGGCACAGTGTCTTAGACACCCTTAAGCACCCCCTAAGATTACCCCCGTTTTTGAGAGGCTAAGACTCTTTATTTTAATTATAGTGAGCTTTATCTCCTAAGATTACTTCTTTCTCTAAGAAAGTAAACTTTTTCTCTGATGTGAATTCTTGCTCTTTCTTTAAGCTAAAATTGTTCTTTTAGAGGGAAAAATTTTTGTTAGATAGAAATTTCTGCTACAGGTATAATAATTTTTTTAGACGATCTAGATTTTGTAACAATTTTATTAATGACTTGTGGTGAGATTACTCAATAATGTTTAAACAAGAATGTTTAAACAAACTACTTTAGAAAAAGTGTTCTGGAGATTTTTGTATACGGTCCTAGTTTTTAGAAATTTTTTGTAGATTTTACAATTTGTTTTCGTTGCTGTAGTATAATCCAAATTATGATAAAATATAAAGTTCTATTTTTGTGTGTAGAAAACGCTGGAAGAAGTCAAATGGCTGAAGCTTTTGCAAAAGAACTAGGCTCTGACATAATAGAACCTATAAGCGCAGGTTCTAATCCAGCAAAAGAAGTAAATCCTTTGGTAAAGCAAGTTATGGAAGAAATAGGTATAAGCATGGAAGGTAAAAAACCAAAAGGTTTTGAAGCAGTGACTGGGAAAATAGATTTTTTAGTAAATATGGGGTGTAGAGATGAATGCCCATATTATCCTTCTAGAGAAGTTATAAATTGGGATATACCAGATCCAAAAAATAAGTCTATAGATGAAATAAGAGAGATAAGAGATTTGATAAAAGAACATGTAAGAAAGTTAATACATTACATAAGGTCGCTTAGTTAAAACAGATTTATATTAACTTCCCACTAATCCATTTTAATTGGTTTTTCCCGTTTGGGTAGTATCATACATGAATTTCTACTTAAGAATTTTTCTTAGCATTCTATCTAGGGTAATTCCCTTCCCCCACCCTGAGGCTAAGGAGGCTAGTCCTCTTTGAAGCTAGGCTTCTTTTCTTAATTGTTAAGGGGCTTTACACCTTGTTTTAAGAAAGTGTCTTAGGTACCCTTAGGCACAGTGCTTTAAGCACATCCTAATTGTTTAGAAAGAAAAATTTTTGTTAAGTAGAAATTCCTGGATTGGTGTTTTGGTAAATTAGAAAGGAGTTTTGAGTTTAATTGAAAATTGTAGTCTTATGAAAGGGCTTATAATAGCAGCTGGGTATGGTAGTAGGTTTTTTCCTTGCACGAGAACTGTGCCTAAAGAGATGTTACCTTTATACAATATACCGTCTATACATTTTGCTGTGAATGAACTTGTCGAAGCTGGTATAAAGGACCTAATAGTAGTGACTAGTAGGCGAAAGAAATCTCTTGAGGATTATTTTGATGTTGAATTCGAGCTTGAAACTTTTTTCGAGGGTAGGGAAGAGGTCAAACCTCCTCAGAATGTAAACGTATGCTTTGTTAGACAGAAAAGAATGTTAGGAGTGGGGAATGCCATACTTGAAGCGGCAAGTTTTATAGGAGATGATTTTTTTGTGCTTTTGTATCCTGACGACATAGTAATATCAAATCCATCTTTGAGTTCTAGATTAGTAAAGGCTTTTGAGTTGGCTAACAAGTCTGTAATCTCGATATTGGACAAAGGTGGTGAGGATGTTTCGAGATTTGGGGTTGTGAAGTTTCATAGGGAAAATGATTTTATTGTAGTAGATGATATAGTGGAAAAACCAGAGAAAGGTGCTGAGCCATCTAGCTACATTGCTATAGGGAGATATCTTTTTACTTCTGAACTTATCTATAAGTTAAAAAGAGATTGGGAATCTTTTTCTGGTAAGGGGGAATTTTACCATATCAATGCAATTTTAGAACTCTGTAGGGAAAATAAGGTTGTTGCTGTAGAGGTAGATAAGGAATCTTTTTTTGACACAGGAACCCCTTTTGAATATTCTAAATCTTTCATAAGATATGTCCTTAAGTACTCAAGCCAAAAAGAAGAAATAAAAGAATGGATAAAGAGTATAATATGAAGGGTGACTTTAAAGTTTTTGCTGTTGTATTAGCTGGGGGTAAGGGAGTTAGGCTGAACTCCTCGATACCAAAACAGTTTATTGAAGTAAGAGGTAAAAAGTTACTCGAATATACTCTTGAAAAATTCCAAATGAGTCCTTCAGTTGATGAGATTATTTTAGTAGTCCCAAGAGACTTTATTGGGCTGGGAGAAAGTTTTAGAAAACAATTTTGTAAAATTTCTAAAGTAGTTGGAGGTGGCTCGACGAGAGTTGAATCTTCGAGAAATGGTGTTTTTGAAATAGATGAAAGCAAAAGTATAGTTTTGATTCACGATGGTGCTAGACCAAATGTTAATGTGGATACTATAGAAAGGATTGTGGATGTTAGCTTTAGATATGGTGCTTGTATACCAGTTTTACCTTCGATTTATACGCTGGTTAGTGTAAATGAATCTTCTGTTGAGGGTTATTTGGAGAGAGAAAAGATATTTCAAGTTCAGACACCTCAAGGTTTTAGGTTTGAGATTATTTCGGCCGCTCATGAAAAGGCCTTAAAAGATGGTAAAAACGATTTCACGGATGATGGTTCGATGGTGATTTACTACAGTATTTCAAAAGTGTATTATGTAATAGATGATGATACTAATATAAAGATCACTACTATGAAAGACTTGAAGGTGTTCGAAATGCTTTTAGGTAAGAATTTTTAGTTTTTAGGGTATATAGGGGGTTAACACCCCCTAAGAATACCCCCAGAATACCCCCCATTTTAGTTAGTTAACTCTAATTTGCTTTTTAGTGTCCTATCTAGGGTAATCCCCCGCCCACCCTCCCTTTAGTTACATACAGGGGGCTTTCGCCCCCTAGTGATACCCCCGTTTTTGAGAGGCTTACTTTAAGAGCTTTTCTTCTTTGAGTTAGGGGACTTTTGTTTGCTTTTTATCATACTATTTAGGGTACTTCCCGCCCACCCTCCCTTTAGTTACATACAGGGGGCTTTCGCCCCCTAGTGATACCCCCATTATTTAAAGAAAGTGTCTTAGACACAAGTGTTCTAGGCACCCTTAGGCACTCCCATCTTTTAAGGTGCTAAACCTTGAGAAGAGGTAGACATAGAAAGGATCTAGAATTTTGAGTTTTTTTGTAAGTTTTTTATCTTTTTCGATAGAATATGTGTGGGTTATACATGTTTTACTTTTTAGGAAGCAGGTTTTTTGAATATGGTTAAGAGGGTCAAAAATAAGTCTAAAGCAAGTAGAAACTACTATAACGGGAAAGGTTTAAAATTAGCAGATATATCTAAGAAGGACTTTCTAAATTTACTGAGTAGGTTTAAAAGAAGGTTGCCTTGGGTTAGGGATGATGAGTTAGAGAAAAATCCTGTATTAGACCTTATTATTGTTCTGAGGAAATATAAGATACCTTTCAGGTTTAAGAAGGGTGTTTATAAGGAGATAAAGAAAATCTCCCAGTTCGTTACCGAAAATCAGATGGTAGATAGAATTGATTTAAGGGACGAGTTAATTTTTACTATAGACGGTGCTGATGCTAAAGATTTTGACGATGCGGTTTCTTTGAAGGAAACTAATAATTATTATATTTTAGGTGTCCACATAGCTGATGTATCGTATTATGTCAAACCTGGTAGTGAACTTGATAAAGAAGCTTTTTTTAGAGGAAACAGCACGTATTTGATCAATACTGTTTTCCCAATGTTGCCTTTTGAGCTTTCTAATGGGATATGTAGCTTGAATCCGGGTGTAGACAGACTTACTCTTTCTGTTGAGATGTGGATTAGTAAGAAAACATTGGAAGTTGAAACGTTTAAAGTTTTTGAGGCGGTAATAAGGAGTAAATATAGGTTAACATATGAGTATGTCCAGAGTGTTTTGGATAATCCGGAAATCGAGAAGGATTTAGAGTTAAGAGAAACTCTTCTTAGGATGTGGGAATTGGCGAGTAAGCTCAGGGAAAAGAGAATAAGAGAGGGAAGTATAGATTTTAACTTCAAAGAGAGTAAGGTAATATTAGATGAGAGTGAGAATCCAGTTGAGTTTCTAGTTTTTGAGAGGATGAATTCGGAGAAGTTGATAGAAGAGTTTATGTTGATGGCTAATAAGACTGTTGCGAGGTTTATTTCGGAAAAGGGGCCTGCTATATTCAGAGTACATGAAAAACCAGACACTGAAGATTTGGAGACCGTTTATAGGATACTTTCTAATTTAGGGTTGCAAGTTCCTAAACCGGATGAAATATTATCATCAGATATACAGAACATAATAATTAATGTCTCTCAAAAAGAATATGAGGAATTTGTTAATTATTTACTTTTAAGAGCTATGAAACAGGCTAAATATCATACGGATAATATAGGACATTATGGTTTGAGTTTTGATTACTATACGCATTTTACTTCGCCTATAAGGAGGTATCCAGATCTAATTGTCCATAGAATTGTGAAATCTATAATAAAAGCTCAGAAAAGAAAAAAATCACTTTCTCTCAAAAAACTTAAAAAAATATCAGAATGGACTTCGGAAACAGAAAGGAATTCTATGTCTGCCGAGAGATTTTTTTTCAAGCTTAAAGGCATAAGATATATGAAAGAAAAAGGTAAAGATAAGGTCTTTGATGGTATAGTTTCGGGTTTTAAAGAGGATGGTATTTTTGTGCAAATAGTGGAAAATTCTATCGAAGGGTTTGTTTCTTTTTTGGATATTGGAATTCCTTGTGAGTATTTAGAGGATCAAAATGAGGTAATTGATAAGAGAACTGGTAAAAGGGTATTTAGAATTGGTCAAAAAGTTAGAGTATACTTGAAGGGTTGGAATTTACCGAGAGGATTTTTGGATTTTTATCTTAAGATGTGAACTAATTTAGTGAGATTTTAAGATTCGGATATATCTATAGTTGTAACTTTTGGATAAGAGAAACTTTGAATCTTTCTTATTTTGTCATATGGTTTCTCTAGGTTTTTATTCTAGTAATAACCCTTATTTTTAGTGGGGACTTTCTTCAAGTTTTAGATTTTTATTGAAAAAGATCTTAGTGACTATTAAGATTGTATTTGGATAGGAGGGAAGGTATGAACATAACGATAACGGGTAAGGATTTTAACATTACAAACGATGTTAGAGAGTTTGTTAATTCTAAGTTTCATAAGCTTGACTTCGCGGATGGTAGGATAACAAATGTCCATGTTATAATCACAGTGACGCCTACTAATGATATACTGTCTGAGATAGAAGTGCATCATACCGCTAATACTGAACCACTTTTTGTATCACATGAGCACAAGGATTGGAGGATATCTATCACTGATGCTGTTAATAAAATTAGAGATCTTATAGTGAAAGAGGAGGACAAGCTTAAGAGTAAGAGACTTAGGGAAGCTCGAAAAAAAAGATCATGACAGTAAAGCACTTTTTCGAAACTGCGAATTCTAAGTATAACCTAGACCTTTTTGTAGTTGTAGGGAATGAAAAGCTAAATACAAGGGTTATAACCACTGAAGTAACAAATAGGCCTGGTCTTGCTTTAGGGGGTTTTTTTAAATTTTTTGCTTACGATAGGATACAAGTTATAGGTACTGGTGAGAAAGCTTATATAGAAGAAGCATTTGAAAAAAATGATAAAATAGCTATTTCAAACATAGAGAAGTTTTTATCTTTTGAAATTCCGTGTTGTGTTGTTTCAAAATATAGCGGGCTTCCGAAGGGATTTTTAGAGTTAGCTGAAAATAGGGGTATTCCGATACTTGGAAGTGGGTTAGATACTTACCAACTTTCGTTTTCGGTTGAGTTGATACTAAACCACGAACTTGCTAAAAGGACTGTAGTAAATGGAGAACTATTTGATATATATAACTACGGTGTACTTATAATAGGTAGAAGCGGAATAGGTAAAAGTGAAATAGCTCTTGAACTTATAGAAAGAAGGCACAGGTTTGTTGCTGATGATGTTGTTTTAATAAAGAGAATTAGGTACCCAAGCGGATACAGATTGGTTGGAGAGCCTTTCAGGGAAGATTATTGCCATCTTTTGGAGGTAAGAGGTATAGGTATAGTTAATGTAGAAGAACTTTTTGGTTTAGGGGTGTCGGTTGGGTCGAAAGAAATAGATCTAGTCATAGAACTTATAGATTGGGATGATTCAGTGATGTTTGATAGAATTGGTGATAGAATAGAGTTTTTTGAAGTTTTGGATGTTAAGATTCCCAAGATTACTATACCTGTAGCCCCAGGTAGAAATCTTTCCTATCTGGTGGAACTTGCTGTTATGAACTACAGAGTGAAAACTATAAGAAACCAGAGGAACAAAATATGAAAGTGAAGAAGTTTGTGATTAGAACAAAATATGGTATTCATCTTAGACCAGCAGCTAGAATATTCGAAATAGTTAGAGAACACAGGTCTAAGGTACAGATAAAAAAAGATGAAGCAGTGGTAGATGCGAGAAGTGCTCTGGGTATATTAGCTTTGAACATTATCTATGGTGATGAAATTGAAGTGATAGTAGACGGCCCAGATGAAAATATAGTAATGGATAAGTTCATAGACCTTATAGAAGTTAAAAACTTTTACGAAGATCAAGATGAGTAGGCGTTTGCCAAATTTTTAAAGCAAGTTTATCATCTCTAGTTTAGCTACCTATTTATGGTAACTCCCTCCAACCCACCCTGAAGCTAGGCATCTTTTGAGGCTAAGCCTCTTCTCTTAATTGTAGGGGTCTTTACACCCTAAGTGTGGCTCCGTTTTTTAAGGAAAGTGTCTTAGACACAAGTGCCTAAGGCACCCACCCACCCTGAGGCTAGGCCTCTCTTCTTAATTATATGGGGCTACGTCCTAGTAATACCCACATTTTTTTAAAAAATGCCCTAGGCACCCCCTAAGAATACCCCCGTTTTTTAGGAAAGTGCCTTAGGCACCCTTAGGCGCCTGCCACCAACCCTTAATTTCTCCCATTCTTTTTATGTATCTGTTAGAGGAATTTTTCTTAATTCGTTGATTTTAGGTATGGTATTTTTTATCATCATTACCGTGAGTGAGGAAATTCAGAGAGAGCTTAATCTTGTTTTGGAAACTTTTAAGGAAATTTTTCCGGGTTACGATGAGGAAAAGGTACTCAATGCACTTGGTAAATCTTTCTCTTTTCCGGATTCAGTTAAGGAGTTGGCAAGCTTTGTTTATTATTCCCATGAAAAGGAAAAAAGAGTGAAGCTGCTGATTGAGAACGATAAAGTACTTGAGATTGTGGTGATTGTTTTCTCTATAAGCCGTTATTTAACTTCTATCATTAGGAATAACTCAGAGTATCTCATGTATACTGCTGAAAATATTCAAAACAAGATATCGTTAGAGAATTTGGAAAAAGAATTTTCGGATTTCAAAGGAGATAGGAGTGGGAAAAATGAGTTATTGAGATATCTTAAAAAAATCAAAGCTAGAGAGTTTCTAAAAATAGCAGTTAGAGAAATTTTAGGATATTCTACCTTCGAAGAAGCTGTAGCTGAGTATTCTGATTTAGCGGATTTTGTAGTCCAGAAGGTTTTTGAGATATGTTTTGAAGAGTTGTGTAAAGATTATGGAGAACCATCTTCTGCTTTTTGTGTAGTGGGTCTTGGTAAGCTTGGAGGAAGAGAACTTAACTATAGCTCTGATATAGATATTATATTTGCTTACCGAGATGATGGTGAGACTTCTAAAGGTGAGACTAACAAAGCATTTTATACTAAGCTTTCTAAAGAAATAATTCTCGCTCTGGTGGATAAATATGATGGGGACTTTTTATTTAGAGTTGATGCCAGGTTAAGACCTTTGGGGGAGTTTGGCGAGATTGTTAGATCGGAAAAAAGCTATTACGAATACTATGAAGACAATGCTATGACATGGGAAAGACAAATGTTAATAAAAGCTAGAGTTGTGGGAGGTAATAGAGAATTCGGAGAGAGATTTGTAAGAAGGCTTAAAGAAATAGCATTTTCCACTTATTTAACAACAGATGAAATATCAGACATACTGAATGTCAAGAGTAAGATAAAAGGCGCAGAAAACGATGTAAAAAGGTTTACTGGCGGAATAAGAGATATAGAGTTTATAGTTCAGACGTTTCAGCTACTCTTTGGTGTCCAGAACGAAGAACTTTGGACATCAAATACACTTGAAGCAATAGACTTATTGCACAAAACAGGAGTTTTCGATAGGTTTACTAGTAACATACTTCGAGAATCTTACATATTCTTTAGGAGATTGGAAAATTACCTACAGTTGTACGAAAATCTACAAACTTTCTCTATACCTACAGATAATACTACAAGGCTAAATATCTTATATAGAATGTTGTCTAGAGATCCAAGTTTAAAAGAAGATAAGTCTAAAGAGTTTCTACTAACAGTGAAAAACTATAGAAAAAATGTCATAAATGTAAAAGAGTATGTGTTTCTAAATGTTTTGCAGATCGAAAAGGGTGAAGAATTGATATTTTTCATATATAACAATGATGAAGAAGAGATCAGAGATATATTATCTTCGTATGGTTTCAGAGATGTTGATAAATCGTATTCGGTTATTTCCGATTTTTTAAAGCAATCTAAGCTTGGAGGTATAGATGTTTCACTTAGCCTAAGAAATCTTCTGAGGTCTGTTTCTAGAAACCCAGATCCAGATAAAAGCTTAATAAATATCTACCATATCCTCGAGGCTTCACAAAACATTTTGATATCGATACCGTTTTTCAGAGACGGAAGAAATGTTAACTTTGTATCTAAAATTTCTAATCTCAGAGATATGTTTATAAATGCTTTAAGAAAGAGAAATTGGATATTTGATGGAATGATGGATATAAAAGCATTCTTTGATTATTTTGAAATTTTAAAGGAAGGATTAACATTTGACGCTAATTTTCTAGCGAAGCTTGAAGAGCTTTACATAGTTTTAGAGACTGCTTTGGCGTTTTTAGAAATCAATCATTTCATCTCTACAATAGAGGTTAGGCAGAGAATAACAGATTTTTTTGACTCGGTTTTTACAAAAATTCTCGAGAAATATCCAGAAGTTTACATTTGGAAGCTAGGTAGATGGGCTACTAGAGAGTTAACGTTTTTTTCGGATCTTGACATGATTATACTAATAGATGAACCGAAAGGTTCTGAAACATGGTTTAGGATAAAAGATGAGTTATCTAAATTACTTAGGAGATTGAATGATATATTTGAAATAGATTTAAGGCTAGTAGAAGGAGGAAGTAAAGGAAGCCCTTATATATCTTTGCAGTCATTTGAAGAGGGAAAATTTGAACCTTGGCAGATTGTTGCATATCTCAAAAGCGATATCTTAGGACTAAACACAGAAAAAATTAAATCTATAAAAAACATACTTTCAAAGAAAATAATCGAGAGTATTAAAGAAAACACAGTTGAAGAGATAGAAAAACTAAGAAAAAAAGTGGTCTCTTATTTCAAATCATCTACAGAAGATTTTTCTATTTTCATAAAAAAAGGTGAGTTTGGTTTGCTCGACTTAGAGTTCAGATTTGACAAAAAGATCTTGGGGGAAAAACTATATGCTGAATTTTTGCCTTTAGGGATCAGCACTAAAGGTATTATCGAGAAATTTTTTGCTTCTGAATGTGAATACATACAAAAATACATAGACAGTTTGTTGGTTTTAGAAGATTTCTCGAAAATATTAGAGAAACCATCGAGAGAAAATGTCTTCAAATTTTCTCTTATAGATGATATTAAGTTCAACCATTTATACGAAAGAGTTTGTGACTTTTTTTCGGAAGAAGAAAAAGCTTTTCGGGAATAGTTTCCGAATTTGGGGACCAAGCTACCTGAAAACAATAAAGCTTTAGGAGTGCTCAGGAATTTCTATTTAGCAAAAATTTTTCCTTCTAGACAATTAGGGTGTGCTTAAAGCACTGTGTCTAAGACACTTTCTTTAAATAGTGGGGGTATTACTAGGTGGCGTAGCCCCTTACCATTAACTTTGGGGTAGATAAGGATATTATCCTAATTTTTAAATGGGGGTATGCTTAGGGGGTGTTAACCCCCTAGAATTAGACTAAAGGGTAGGTTGGGCGGGCGCCTAAGGCGCCTTTTTAAAATAGGGGGTGAAACCCCCTAGAATTAACTTACCAAAAAATGGGGGTACACTAGGGGGCGTAGCCTCCTATAAAATCTCTCAGGGCGGGTGGGTGGGAATTACTTTAAATAGGATGCTAAAATAGAGAAAATGATTAACCTATTTGAAAAGGAGATAATCTTAGGAAGTGGAACCATTTAGAACGACAATTAGGTGGATTGAGGAAAAATTACTCTAAATAGGATACCAAGCAAATGGGGGTGTCTAAGACACTCTCTTAAAATAGGGGGCGAAAGCCCCCTAGAATCAAACTTAAGGGAGGGAGGTGCGAAATTACTTTAAATAGGATGCTAAAAAGCATACAAAAGTTGCTTAGCTTAAAGAAGGGGTAAGAATTCACATCAAAGAAGAAGTTTGCTCTCTATTAGAAATTTCTGTGTAATCTTACAGATGTCTTGATATTTGATACGGGTATTTAAAATAATTCTGTTAGTGGTATCACTCAGGAATTTCTATTTAACAAAAATTTCCCCTTTTAAAAGGGAGTTATAGAGGGACAAAGTCCCTCTAAGAAAAGAGGCTTAGCCTCAGGGTGGGTTGGGTGGGAGTTGCCCTAGATAGATGCTAAGAAAAATTCTTAAGTAGAAATTCCTGTGATATCACTTGAAAAAGATGAAATTTGTTCTTAAATTTTTTTATCAAAATACTGAGGGGGGTATATGGATATAAAACTAGGATCTTTTATTAGGAAGGTTGAGAAGGAGGTAAATAGTGATCAGGTGTATGATTTGATTATTATAGGTGGTGGTGTTGCAGGGTTTTCTGCGGGTTTGTATGCTTCGAGGGCTAGATTGAATACTATCTTGATAGAGAAATTGGGTCCGGGGGGACAGATAGCTACTACTAGTATAGTTGAAAATTATCCGGGTATTATAGAGATAAACGGATACGAATTAGGTGTTACTATGGAAGAGCATGCAAAAAAGCATGGTTTAAAGACTATTATGGATGAGGTTATTGAAGTTAAATTATCGGAGGATATAAAGGTTGTTAAAACTTCTGGAGGGAAGGAATTAAAAGCTTATTCGGTAATAGTTGCTACTGGGGCGGATTACAAAAAGCTTGGTGTGCCGGGCGAAAAAGAGTTTACTGGTAGAGGTGTTTCTTACTGTGCAACATGTGATGGTGCTTTCTTTAAGGATAAGGATATAGTAATTGTAGGGGGTGGTAATACTGCTTTGGATGAGGGATTGTTTTTGACTAGGTTTGCTAGAACTATAACTATAATTCATAGGAGAGATAAGTTTAGGGCAGAAAAAATTCTCCAGGATAGAGTGTTTAACAATCCGAAGTTTAAATTTATTTTCAATACTGTAGTTGAAGAGATAGTTGGTGATGAGAAGGTGAGAGGTGTTAAATTAAGAAATGTTATCACAGGGGAAAGTTCATTTTTCGAGACTGAGGGTGTGTTTGTTTTTGTTGGTATGAGACCTAATACTGAACTGTTTACTGAATTGGAGAAGAATGAAACTGGGTATATAAAGGTGAATTTATATGACATGAGCACTAATATAAAAGGTGTTTTTGCGGCTGGCGATTGCGTAGACAAATTTTTGAGACAAGCTATAACTGCAGCAGCTGAAGGGGCCATAGCAGCAGTTGCTGCTGAGAAATATGTTGAAACTGTAAAGCAGCTGTAGGAATTAGGCTTAAAATCCTTTTTTCTAATCCGAAATTAAGAAGTAGATTAATTTTGTCTGGAGGTTTGGAATATGTCTATAGCTATCGGAATAGATTTTGGTACTTCTAAGACTACTATAGCTTACTTTGATGGTAATATTCCTAAAGTTATTCCTAATAGGAAAGGTAAAAACACTACGCCGTCGGTAGTGGCTATAACCAAGAACAGAGAAATATTGGTTGGTGAAAGTGCTAAGAGTAGATTTTTTATTGATCCTTCTAGTGTCATAAAGTCTGTCAAAAGATATATGGGAACGAACCATAGGTTTTTCATAAATGATAGAGAATATTCTCCTGAAGAAATAGCTAGTTTCATAATATCTAAAGTTAAGGAAGATGCGGAGTATTATCTTGGTGAAACTATAAGCGATGTGGTTATAACTGTGCCTGCTTATTTTTCGGATTTACAAAGAAATGCTGTGAAGAATTCGTTTAAACTTGCCGGATTGAACGTTTTGAGGATAATAAATGAACCGACTGCAGCAGCTATGGCTTATGGTATACATCGACTTGATGGTGAGAGAAATATAGTTGTTTATGATCTAGGGGGTGGAACTTTTGATGTTTCGATATTGAACTACTCTGATGGGGTTTTCGAGGTTTTGGCTACTTCTGGTAACAATAATCTTGGAGGTGATGACTTTGATAGAGTTTTAGCTGAACTTATTATCGAAGAATATAAAAAGCAAGAAGGAGTAGATATTTCTAGCGATAGAGTTTCAATGCAGAAACTCTTTGAAGAAGTAGAAAAGGCTAAAATTGAGCTTTCTGAATCTAATTCAGTTGATATTGTGATTCCTTTTGTTGGTGCGAACAAAGATGGGATAAAGCATCTCTCGTTAAATATATCTAGAGAAGAATTTGAAAGGATTATATCTCCTTTTGTCGAAGAAACTATAAGTTTACTTGATAAGACGATGAAAGACGCCGGAATTTCAGTGGAAGATATAAACAATCTACTTCTTGTGGGGGGGTCTACTAGGATTCCGTTTGTCAAGAGAAGGGTAGAGGCTTTTTTAGGCATAAAGGCTGAGGCCATGATAAATCCTGAGGAAGTTGTGTCTGTTGGTGCGGCTATACAGGCAGGTATATTAGCTGGCGAAATAAAAGGTATAGCCCTTGTAGATGTTACTCCTCTTTCTTTAGGTGTTGAGATAGATGGTGGTATATTTGTCCCTATAATCCCTAGAAATACTCCAATACCAGCTTCCGCTAGCAAGATATTTACTACTATAACTGATAATCAAGAATCTGTTGAGATACATGTTTTACAGGGTGAAAGATCTCTAGCTAAGGATAATATATCTCTGGGAAAGTTTGAGTTAATGGGTATAAAGAAGGCTAAAAGAGGAGAACCAAGAATAGAAGTTACTTTCGAGATAGACATAGATGGAATTCTGCAGGTTTCCGCTGTAGACTTGAACACAGGAGCATCTCAAGCCATTAAGATAAAAGATAGACTTGGATTAAGTCAAGAAGAAGTTGATAGAATTGTCAGTGAAAGCCAAAAGAATAAAGCTAAAGACGAAGAGGTAAGAAAAATAGGTATTCTAAGAAGCAAGTATAATATACTTTTGGGAGTATTGGAACAAAAACTTAGTAAGATAAGGGAGTTTGATATATATCTTTACAATGAAATATCTAGTATTCAGAAAGAAATAGAAGAGTATTTTCAGAGTAGAGATATCGAAAAACTGGAAGTGAAGATAAGAGAACTCAAGTTTTTGTATGATCAGTTTGTTGAAAGAATAGCTGTTGAGATATGAAGGGAATAAGTGTTTTTCTGGTTGTCTTAGTGAATATTTTTGTATTCGCATTTTTATGCGGAGCTTATTTGGAGGAAAGTAGTATAGAGTATATTTTGAAAAATTACAAAGACAAAGATTTTTATTACTTAGGCAAATTTGGGGATGGATTGTGGGTGGTGAGCTTCGAAAAACCACTGCCTGTTAAAGTTTATATAAAGCTAGCCAAAAGCAGGTCTAGTGATGTAATGAACATGATTAATGTGTATGCATCTATAGAAATTTTTGATAAGAAACCTTCTTCTGACCTGATGGAGTATCTTCTAAGACAGAATAATTTTCTAGAAGGATGGGGAAGTTTTTATATATACTATGACGTAAATGTTGATAAGTGGTTTGTCGATTATGTGGTTAAGATAAGGCAAAACGATATCACAAGGGAATCTTTGCTACATTCAGTTAAGTATGTAAGGCTTTTTACAGTTTCTGCGAGAGAGAAAATTAAAGAATTAAAACGATAATACTTTCATGCTTCCACAAATATGACGATTTTCCCTACAATCTCTTCCTAAATTGAAACGTATCTCCAGAAATCTATATAAAAAAACGCGTTATGTATGAACACATCGAATTGTTAGTGAGCTACCTAACTGATGTATGGCAAAAGTATGATTCACCGCTAAAAAAGTACCAGCATTCTAAAGGAAAATCAGCCTTTCAAGTGTTAGTTTCCACAATTTTAAGTCTTAGAACTAAAGATGAGATAACATATCCCGTAGCAGAAAAACTTTTTAGAATATCAACAACGCCTGAAGATTTTATTAATATGTCTTTGGAAGAATTGGAAAAAGTGATATATCCGGTGGGATTTTATAAAACTAAAGCAAAAGTGATAAAAAAGATTTCAGAAATAGTAAAGTCTAAGTATAACGGAGAGATACCTAGTAGCCTTGAAGAACTACTGAGTTTGCCCGGCGTTGGAAGAAAAACCGCTAACCTAGTCTTATCATATCACTTTGGAATAGATGCTATATGTGTAGATGTTCATGTCCATAGAATTTCAAACAGGCTTGGTATAGTCAGAACTAAAACACCTCAAGAGACAGAATTTAAGCTTATGGAAGAAATACCTAGAAAGTACTGGAAAGATTTAAACCATTTATTCGTGCACTTTGGCCAGACGATATGTAAACCCAGAAACCCAAAATGTGATCAATGTGAATTAAAAAAGATATGTAAGTTTTATAATTCTAAAAACTCTAGTCCATGAGGTCTTTTTTGACCTTTGATTTATCGTACCCTAATTCTATTGCTTTTTGTACTAGGTCTTTGGCTAGTTTTTCGTTATTATTTTTGTAAGCTACTAATCCTGCTTTGTAGATATACTCTGGGTCTCCCGAAACCTCATATGCCATCAGGTAAGCGTTTACTGAGTAAATATACTTTGAAGTAGATTCGTATTTTTTTGCTTGTTTCAGGTTTAGCTTTAGAAATTCATCCTTGGTATAAGACAGTTTTATACCGTATTCGTTTAATTTGTTTTTGGCTTCTTCCCCAGAATCCGAGAATGGATATAGTTTGTATGCATGCTTATAGCTTGCTATAGCCTTATTTTTCTTGTTTGCTTTTTCAAATGCTTTTGCAGCTTCTAGCCAGTCTTGTGAAAGCACTTTTCTTTGAGACGGAGTAAGATTTAAATAAAAAGCATTAGCATACACTGTAAAACAAAAAACTAGCAAACTTATAGTTAGTGTTCTAAAGTTCATACCTACCTCCACGATACGATATTATAAATACATGCTTTAAATTTTCAATAAAATTTACCATTTTTCCAGAAATTTCTATTTAGCAAAAATTTTTCCTTTTGAAAGGGAGTTATAGAGGGACGAAGTCCCTCTAAGAAAACAATTAGGGTGGGCGGGTGGGGATTGCTCACTTTAGCAGAGTCTAAAAACTCTAAAATAGAAATCTCTGCCATTTTTCCAGAAATTTCCATTTAACAAAAATTTTCTTTCTAAAAGGGACAATTGGAGTGGGTGTCTAAGACACCTTCTTAAAATAGGGGGCAAAGCCTCCTGTGAAATCTTTTATGGCTGGTAAGGATATTATCCTAATTTTAAAAAGGAAGTACCCTTAGAGGGGCGCCTAGGGCGCTTGTGTCTAAGACACTTTCCTTAAATAACGGGGGTACACTTAGGGGGCCAAGCCCCTATAAAATCTTTTAGGGTGGATAAGGACATTATTCTAATTTTAAAATGGGGGTATCACTAGGGGGTGAAGCCCCCTATAATTAAAAAATGGGGGTGTGGGGTAAGGAATTACCCTAAATAGATGTTAAAAAGCAAACAAAAGTTACCTAACTAAAACGGGGGTACACTAGGAGTCGAAAGCCCCCTATAATTGACTTGCCAAAAAACGGGGGTGTTTAAGACATTTCTTAAAATAGAGGTCAAACCCCTAAATTAAGGAAAGAAGCCTAGCCTCAAAGATGCTTATCCTCTCAAAATGGGGGTATACTTAGGGGGCGAAGCCCCCTATAAAATCTCTTAGGGCGGGTGGGTGGGAGTTACCCTAGATAGGTTGCTAAAGATGGAGAAAATGATTACCCTAGATGCACATTTGTTTCTCAAAAGCTATATCCTGTGGAATTCCAGACAAGTTTTATATCTTTTGGAATCACAACAGAAATTTAGAAAGATATTTTCCAGGATTATACCAAGTAGGTTTCAGTTAAGACCAGTGGTTAATTGCCTGGTTATTAAGTTCTGTAATTTTTAGAAGAGATTATTGGCAAAATTGTTGACAGTTATCGAAAGTTTTCATAAAGATTTGGTTTGTCAGAAAATAAAATGATAGAACATCTTGTGGATAGTTAATATATACAGAATGGAATTGAATATTGATACTTTACATAAGGCAATAACATTTGTTGTTCTGTTAGTATCTGCTATATTCGATATCAGATCACTAAAAGTTCCGAACTATATAACTATTCCATTTATTTTCTTCTCTTACGCTTTTTTGGCAATGGATTTTACATACGAAAGAGTTTTGGGGGTTATATTTTCAATAGGTATTGTATTTTCCATATGGGTATACTCTTTACTTGGTAAGAGAAAAATCTTTGAGAACATAGGTGGAGCGGATATAAAAATAATCCTGGCTTTAGGTACTTTAGGGTATAGCTATATAAGCAAAATTATTATAATATCTTCATTACTTGGGGTGACATTCTGGTTAATTTTCATAAGAAGAGGCGACGTAAGAATACCTTTGGTGCCGTTTTTATTTCTAGGGTGTACAGCTACAAGTATTTATGCTTTGCTTTCCTTATGATTTGTCCTTTTGTTACACCACTTACAATATTTTTTTAACTCTAACTTTTCGCTTTTCAACTTTTTACTCTTCTTTGTGTAGTAGTTTTTCCTTTTGCATTCTTGACAAACTAGAGATATAACATCAGTTGCCATAGTAAAACTCCCTAACTTTAATGAGCCCAGGATCGGACTCGAACCGACGACCTCTTCCTTACCAAGGAAGTGCTCTAACCTGCTGAGCTACCTGGGCATACTCATTATTATTATTATCAAAATAAAATTTGTATTTTTACAAGTTAAATCAATGTATACAGAGATTTCTATTTAAGGATTTTTAGTTATGAATGGAGTTTAAATTTAGGGATTTTTATGTTTAATTTTATTTTATGAGGTTTTCTTTTTTCTTTTTTTCTTTCTTTTTCTCAGGAATTTCTATTTAACAAAAATTTTTCCTTCTAAGATGGAGTTGTAGAGTGACGAAGTCCTTCTAAGAAAGGAGGCTTAGCCTCAGGGTAGGTGAGCGGGGATTGCTCACTTTAGCGGAGTCTAAAAATTCTAAAATATAAATTTCTGTCAATGTATATGAAATTTAATACTCTGTCTCATTAAACTCGTAACTAAACGAGACGGTGTATATCAGTGACGAGATTTTATCGTATATCTCATCGTTTATTTCATTAGTGGCATTTTGTTCTGCTAAGTGATTTTCGTTGGTTAGAAATGGTATTTGACCTAAAACTCCTATATAAAAGATACCGAAACTTATAACAAAAACTATGATCGATAAAGCTATCAGTAAGCCTTTTTTTAGCGTCAAAGGAAATAAAAGTTTTAGATTCTCGTTGGTTATACTTTTTGGGAGTATTATTTCATAGTTTAGATTCGATTTTTTGATTTTCAAGCGGATTTCTTTTAAGCCTCTAGATAACTTTAGGGAATTCTCATAGAATTTCTTGCAGTTTATACATGTATTCAGATGCTCTTTTATTTCAGCTGATAACTCTTTACCTTCTAAGATATTTTCTAGGATTATTTTCTTGCGTTTACTTTCATTCATACTCAACCTCCGAAATGATTTTTGAAATTATTTTTCTTGCTCTAAATAGCCTGACTTTACAATTTTCCTCAGATATTCCGAGTATTTTGGATATTTCTTTTATGCTTTTTTCTTCCACATAAAATAATATAAAAACATCCTTATACTTTTGCGGAAGCTTTTCAATGACAGAGATCGCAAAATCTAAATCTTCCTCACTACCATCACTTTTTTGGCTAACATACTCTATTCTTTCATCCAAATCTAATGATTTTTTTCTTTTTCTGTCACTTTTGAACTTTGCTAGAACATTTTTTGCTATTGAAAATATCCAAGGTTTTATCTTACTACTTTCTCGAAGTGAGTGTCTGTATTTCCAAGCCAGAGAGAAAGTCTCGTTTATTAGGTCTTCTACATCACTCGGTTGGATTCTGTTTGAATAAAAATAACTAAACAGTATGTTAAACATTTCTTTGAATACATTCGTAAACAAGTTTTCATCCATAATTATAATAGTTAATGATAAAATTTCTTACGAAATAGTTACTTTTTATATTGCTTCTCTTCCCCTTTCGCCAGTTCTTATCCTTATCACATCTAGAAGTGGTAACACGAATATTTTCCCGTCTCCTATTCTTCCTTCACCTTCACTTCTGGCAACTCTTAGAATAGTCTCTATTGTTGGTTCAAGGAATTCATCGTTAACTGCTATTTCTATTTTAATTTTTCTCAGAAATCTTATTCCTTTTTCTACTCCTAATACCTCGTCTAGGTAACCTCTCTGTCTTCCATATCCTTGGACATCGGTTATTGTCATTCTGGATACATCTATTTTCCTAAGTTCTTCTTTTAGTTCTTCAACCTTCTCTGGTCTGACAATGGCTATTATGTATTTCATTACATCCCCCTTCTGGAATGTGATTATAAACAAATGTCAGCAATTATACCATAAAACTTTCACTATGAAAAAGAAAGTTATTCTCTTAGAATGTGAGTCCTCTTAGCAAAAGCGAGGTGCTTAAAGCACTTTCTTAAAATAGAGGGTAAACCCCCCTAGAATTAAACTGAAGAGTGGGCGTGAGTTACTTTCTAATTCAAGGGGGTGTCTAAGAGTGCCTAAGGCACTTTCCTCAAAAACAGAGGTGTCTAGGACACCCTCTTAAAAAAGAGGCTCAGCCTCAAAAGAGGCCTAGCCTCGTGCCTAAGGGTGCCTAGGGCACTTTTCTAAAAAAACGGGGGTACACTAGGGGGCGAAAGCCCCCTAGAATCAAACTGAAGGGTGGGTGGGCGGGGGTTACTCTAGATAGGATGCTAAATAGCAAATTGATGTGATTGTTGCATTAAGTGTGTGAGAGATATTCGAGAAGGGGAGTTAATATGAAAATTTTACTGAAGTGCTGGTATTTATTTTAACTTGAATGAAGATTTTTGTTTTATTAAATTATAGTCCAATGTCTGGAAAAATAAAGATACTGTTAAATGGTGTAGAATACTTTGTGGAAGAGGGGAAATTTTTGATTGATGTCATGAAAGAAAAGGGGTTTGACCCTAATAATTATGTATGTGTTCTTAACGATAATGTGGTTTCGAAGTCTATGGTTTACCAGACAAAGCTTTACGAGAATGATAGACTTGAGATATTAACTATAATGGGCGGAGGGTAACATGGATGATTTTCTTGAGATAGCTAATATAAAGCTTAGAAACAGATTGATAATAGGAACAGGTAAGTTTAGCAACTATGATTATATCCCTGAAATTATCAGTAGAACTGGCGTTGAAATGGTGACAGTTGCTGTAAGAAGAGCAAGAGATGGTATTAGTAAACCTCTAAGAGATTATATACCTTCGAACGTTAATATTCTTGTGAATACTTCTGGGGCTAGGAATGCTGAAGAAGCTCTTAAGATAGCCAGGATAGGTAGAGAACTTTTAGGTAGCAATCTTATAAAGATCGAGATTATAACTGATAGCAAATATCTTCTGCCTGATAACAGAGAAGTAATAAAAGCGTGTGAGATGTTATCTAGAGAAGGTTTTTATCCTTTTCCGTATATGATGCCAGATCTTGTAGCAGCCAGACACATGATAGAAGCTGGTGCTGTTTGTGTTATGCCTTTGGGTGCTCCGATTGGGACCAATAAGGGGCTCGTTACAAGATACTTTATTGAAATGATAAAAAACGAACTTAAGGTTCCTGTTATTGTGGATGCTGGGATTGGTAGACCTTCTCATGCTGCGGAAGCTATGGAATTAGGCGTAGATGCGGTTTTAGTAAACACAGCTATAGCTACTGCTAAAGATCCGGTTCTGATCGCATTAGCTTTTTCTAAAGCGATCCAAGCAGGTAGGTTAGCGTATCTTTCTGGTATGCCTTCAGAAAAGGTGTTTGCGGAAGCTTCATCGCCTATGGATGAATACTTGACTGGGTTTTTAAGATGAGATGTATAGAATAGGGCAAGGTTTTGACATTCATAGATTGGCTGAAGGTAAGAAGTTGGTTTTGGGTGGGATTGAGATACCACACAACAAGGGTTTTCTGGCGCATTCGGATGGAGATGTTCTTATTCATTCTATAGTCGATGCTATTTTAGGGGCTATTTCCGAAAGAGATATAGGTTACCATTTCCCTGACGACTCTAAAGATACAGAAAATATGGATAGTTCTGTAATGCTGAAAAAGACAGTTGAAATGGTAGAAGCAAAAAAAGGTAAAATTCTTAACATAGATTCAACTATCATTTGTAACAAACCCAAACTTGCTCCTTACATAGAAAAAATAAGAGAAAACATTTCTAGGATAATTGGTATACCTGTAGAAAATGTTTCAGTAAAAGCTAAAACTACCGAAGGATTTTTTTTCGCAGATGATGGTATTATGGTATTTTCTGTTGTTTTGGTTGATCTAGAATAATCCTTGTATCGAGAATACAAATTGCCAGCTTTCGAAGAATTTATCGCTTTGCCAAAGTTTTGGGGATTTATTTTCAAATATTACTGGTCTTGCGAGATATAGCCTTATAGGTAACATCGAGATATTTATCATTATGCCAAGTCCAAAACTACTGTAGTAGCGGTCTATATCTGTGGTATAATCTGTTACCTCCTCGAATATTGTGCCAAGGTCTGCAAAGAATGTTCCCCAGAGAATTGGGTCGTATAGTGGAATTCTTAGTTCGGTAGTATATAGTGCCTTGGATTTTCCTCTTATTGAGTAACCTGTCCACCCTCTTAGCTCATAATATCCGTCAAACCAGTATCTATCTGATGTTTCTACTTCAAACCTTGGATAGTAAATGCCATTTGTTTCAGCCCACGGTGCTAAATACTGCGGTAAAAGAACTCCTTGTGATGTGTAGAATACCCAGACTAGCCCGTAATCTGATGTTATTGGTATCGATTGGTAGAAACTAAATCTAAAGTTATTGTTTATAAAGTGATAAAAACCCCCTATTACACCACCAGAGTATGTTACGTTTAAAGCAGAATCTATACCTTTTCTAGGTGCTAGCACTTGATCTCTGCTGTCAAACCCTATCGTAAAGGATAATGAGCTTTTTATTTTTCCACCGCTTTCGAATGTGGTGATTCCCAATTCCCTGTTTATGCTTTCATCTAGTGCGTATTCAAAGTTTTTACTATGTGTGAATAAATCGTATATAGAATATCCTACCGAGAAATTCCAGTATTCGCCTATTCTTCTTCCTGTTTGTATACCAAAACCTAACTTTAGCTGCCAATACTCTCCGTTTGTTGCTTCTGCTATGCTGTCGCGGTTGTTATCTACGAAAACATTCTGGATAAGAGTGTTCAAAAAGTAAATCGAGAATGTTACGCTGTATTTACTGTTGAATATATACGGTTCCTGATAAGATAAATTTAACAATTGCTGGTTTTGACCGTATTCTATTCTACCTTGGATTCTTCTACCAGTTCCGAATAGGTTTACATGTGATATGCTACCACTTACTGAGAACCCACTTACCGATCCCCAGCCACCACCAAGCGATATAAGGCCACCTTTACCTTCTTTTACTTTAAATACGAGATCCAGAATCCCTTCTGCTTCTCCTTCTTTAACTTCCCATTCAACTTTGTCGAAAAATTGTGTCATGTTTAATCTTTCTACACTTCTTTGAATCTTATAAAGGTTGAATATTTCCCCCTCCTTTATTACGATCTCTCTCTCTATAACATGTGTTTTTGTGTATGAGTTACCTACTACAACTATGTTACCTACTCTACCTATGTCACTTTCCTGTATCTCTATGTCTATATCTACGATTTTTGTGTCTTCGTTTATGTTAAACTTCTTGTCTACCCTTGTGAAAATATATCCTCTGTCCCAATACTTCCTGCTTAAGTTGTATAACCACGTATCTAGCTTAGTCATGAATAATACATCGCCTTTCAATAAAGGAAAATCTGATAAAATTTCTTCTTTCTTAAAGATCTTTATATCACTTACTATGCTAATTTGACCTATATAGAACTTTTGGCCTTCTTCAAGGTATACTTCTATGTAAACATGTTTTTCTTTTAATTCATCTTTCTCTACGAAATCTTTTATATCTACTCTGTTTGAAATAACTTTTGCCTTTATAAACCCCAGTGATTTGTAATAATATTCGATCTTTTCCATATCTTTTTTCAGAGTGTCTGGGTTATAACTTCCTGAAGATATAGTCAGGAATAAAAATTTGTTTTCCTTTTTGGTTTCCATGATTGTTAGTATTTCATCAGACGTTATGTTTGTTGCTCCTATTATACTTATATTCTTAACTATACTCCTAGGTCCTTCTTTTATTACAAAAGTTAATTCTCCCTTTTCGAATGTGTAATTTACTATGACATCTAGAAAGCCTTCAGACTTGTATTTTTCTTTTATAGCTATTATGCTACCTAAGATCTTGTATTCGTTAAAATAGTCTCCTTTGGATAACAGTACCACTTCTTTCAAGTCATCTGTGTTGAGTGATTTGTTTCCTTCAAATTTTACATTGTTTACTGTGTCGGATTCTTTCGCAACTATGTATATGTCTACTAATCCTTTGCTTTTATCTACTATCTCGTATTCTATTCTGAAATCATAAAAATATCCAAGTGTCGCTAGTGTTTTAGTATCTTCTATTATGTCTCCCGGTTTTAATGTATCTCCTTCCTTCATTTTCAACACTGACCTAATGCTTACCTCTGTTGAGTAACTAACACCTTCGAATATTATCTTGCGGATAGTATAGTTTGTTATAGACTCTACATCCAAAGCATAGGTAAGGGTGTTTATAAAGATAGAGAATAAAAGAACAATAGGTGGTAGCAGTTTGGTTTTTGAAATCATACTTCCTCCAAACACGAAATTATAACTATGGTAATTTGGACTATTCAATTTTTGGTTTTTTTAAGACAAAAAGCTATTTTTGGACCTTCTGAGGTATACCGTAAAAACTTGTTTCTTGATAGTATTGTGAAATTTTTGCAAAACCGTTGTAAAAAATTTTTACATTAAATTTGCTTATATGTTGGATTGTTGGTTTTCTTTTTTTCTAGAAGTTTTGAAATTTTCTAGATTTTTCTAGGTAAATCGAGTGCTTGCATTTTTCAAGCATAAGTTGGCATGTATTTTGCGTAAATATAATATCCCTTACCCTAAAGGGAAGAGGTTTTTATGGGTTTATGTAAAGACTATTTACATTTCGATATGTTTTATTATAAAATCCAATCGATATGTTTTATTATAAAATCTATGTTTTATTATAAAATCCAAGGGAGTAAGAATGTCTTGGAGGTTATTATGAAAAGTATGGTTAACATTTTGGTAGGTGTTTTTGCTTTATTGTTTGTTTTATTAGTGGGTAGTTTAAGTTTTTCACAATCGTTTTTTTACTTTGAACCTTTCAGTGGAGGGGGACAACCTACTGGATGGTTTGGCCCTGCTGGAAGTGGAACTGGAGCGGGTTTCTTATACGGTAGAGATGGGGTATATAATTTTGCTCAAAGGAATAATAGTTTATCGTATGTAGGAGGACAGGTGACTTTTAATGGTAATATATATACCACAGCAACAGTTGATTATTTAGGAACATGGGTTGGTAATGTTATAGCTTATACCAATAGGCTTTGGAACCCCACTCCTTATAATCCTTTTGGTTTTGAAGTTTTGAGAAAATTAGCAAGAATAGACCCGCATAATGATACCACTAATCCAGAATCAAGAAGACTTGCTTCTGCTTTTGTTGTATACCTAGCACAGTACTCAAATATAAACAACTCATCTCCTGCTGGAACTAAATTCCCCGCTCAGATAGCATTCTATGATATGATGAGAATGTGTGATAATGTCAATGCGCTTACCACGCCTTACAGTCAATGGGGATATTATGTTTCTTCTTATTCCAGATTGCATGTTACAAATGTTTATACTTTGACGAGTAATGTTTTGAATATCAAGCCCATAGTCGAATGGAATATGGATGACAACTGGGTTCATACTAATTATGAAGCTTTGGCTTACTCGCAGAATCCTAATTCTCAATCTATCAATACAAACTGGATAAAGATAATGGTTACACATGATGGTGAGAAAGCAAGGTTATTCTTGAACGTTAATCCTAACAATCTATCTGGTGGACCTTTCGCTGGTATACCTAATGCTATGATTTTTATTGGTGAGGCAGGATTTAATGTTAAGAGTAATATTTTCCCTATGATAGGTATTGATACTATAAGGTATGACACAGAGACTTCGTATGTGATTTTTGATGATTTTTACATAAGGACTATAGCTTCTGCTGTTACGTCTGAAATCACACCTTACGAGGTTGCTACAAACTCTACGTTTAATCTGAACATTTTTGTAAAACCGAGGTTTGGTTCTACCCAGGATGCTGGTATTTCCGAGATACATATAAAAAGGCCTTCTTATTGGACTTGGTTTAACTGGTCGAGTTACACGAATGGTTTGGCTGTAATGGTTTATAGTAATAATACCCTTATACAGACTTTTTCCAAGCAAGTAGGTGATGTCAACCCTAACGTCAATTTTGTTTCGATGAGTGTTTATGGTGATACGCTTAAGATTAGATTTAGGGCTACGTCTTGGGCTGATAACCAGATAATACGGCCTGTTTCTACTTCTGACTATACAAGCAAATTTATCAGGATAGTAGTTTCTAACGTGACCGCTTCAGGTAGTGTAGATTACGTAGGTGGTGAATTTGAAGTTTATGTTGATAATCCGAAGTATGGTAATACCTGGACAGATACTACTCCTGGCACAGCTCCTAGATATGCAACTACTGGTAGGATGAAAAGCTATGCAGGTGATGCTTTGAATGTTTCTTCTATAGATTCTTCACTTTCTGATGGTAATACTCTTACTCTAAGGTTTTTAGGTGTGCCTTTTGCGAATGGTGGTATAAAACCTAATTTGGTTTATCAGGGCACTACTAATACCTTCTTCTATAGTATATCTACTCCTAATACTCCTGGCACTCCGATAACAACTCTCAAGATAGCTATTCCTAATGGATTTACTCTAAATCCGAATACGCCTTTTGCTACGAATATATCTAGTCTCGATCCAAATATAAATCCCCTAACCGATATCAGGATAACTAACGAAAATGGGACAAACTTTGTATACGTTGAATACTGGAAAAAAGGTGTTGTTATACCAGGGCAGAATGGATTTGATAGGATAACTATAAAGACTTTTGGGACACCTCTAGACCCGACTAATAGGTTTGATAGATTTCGGGCTTACGTAGAAAATAGGTATATAGCTCCGAATGTCTGGATTCCTGTAGTTACTAACGAGTTTTATCCCTCTCAGACAGTTGAAACTAGAAGACCTCAAGCTAAGGTTGAAGCATGGGTTGACATACAACCAGGAAATAAGAATTTTATCTACAACACGTACGTAACAAATAGGTACAGATATGTTTTGAAGAATAACGGTTTAGCTGGTAATGATATTTTGTCTGCTTTGATAGTTAGACCTTCTTGGCTTACCAATATAACAGATGTTGTTACTTCCATACCTGCGGTAGTGTATCTTACTAACTTTAGTGGTAGTAATTTTATATATGTAGGTTTTTCCAATTCTAGCACAAATCTTCCCGCTGGCACTAACGCTGTTGTAGAATTTACCGGCTGGGATAATGTCCCATCATTGACTAACGATTTTACTAATTCATTCCCAAGCTTGGTAGATAATGGTAATGGTGATGGTTACATACCTGCTAGTGAATCTGTTTTGAGTTGGAAGTTGGCTGTTGTATCTCCTAATCCTTTGGCAGTTGCTAATATATCCTCTCCTAACGAAGAAGGGGGAGATAATCCAGCTACTTCTTACCACCATGTATACATAGACTCTTACTATTCTGATGTTAGTATATTTATACAGAATGTTTCTGACAATAATTTAGAAGTTAGTAATGATATATTCATGGCTTATGTGTTTTATCCTTCTAATTTGATAACTAACGTCGGTAACTTCAATTCTTCCGTTATACAGAATGATTCCGCTAATATCTATAAAACCAACATAGGTGGAAGTAATTTTGTCGTTTTAGATTATTTTAAGGATGGTAGAAAATTATATGCTGGTCAGAATGATACATTCACATTTAGGGTTTACCATGACCTTGATATGGTTACTAACATTACTTTGAAAGTTTTTGCTGATAACTCTACTAACCGAGCTAGATTTACACCTTCATCAAATCCTATAGATAACAATCAAGATTTGCATTTTATATACTCAAAAGTTTCCGCTAAAGCTTATGTTACTACACCATCTGTAAGTGGTTCGGGTGAATACTTCGTTGAAAAGAAGGTTGCTACTAATACTTGGTTCCATATATATAATACAAATGCTCATCCTAAAAATAGAATACTTAAGGTTCATATAGATGTTCCTACATATTTTTCGAGTAATGTTTTAAGCTATTCTAGTACATTGCCAGATGCTGATATAGCTTTTGACACTTTAAATAACAGAATAGTTATTAATTATCTAGCAAATGGTATTTGGGGTGGTACCAACGATGTCATAAACGTGGTGTTTACTAATCATGTCGAACTATCAACTAACGTTTACTTCACTATAAGTGTGAGTAATAAGAGAGAGATGTCTAACGTGCTTCCACCGGTCGGCAAGACTAATTATATACTCGTTTCAGACCCACCTGTTGATATTGTTTATAGTGTCTTAAGTAATGTTGTGGTTACATCTTCTGAAGGTGAGTTAGATTACATAGGAATATGGATAACAAACAGGGGGCGAGCTAACAATCATCTAACCATAGCTAAGATAGAGATACCTGGTCCTTTCCAGGGGCTTGTTACGAACGTAGTTGGTAGTTGGTCTAATGTGAATTATATAACGTTCAATAACACTGAGATAACACTAAATTACTCTAACTTTACGGGTAGTGTTGTGGAAGGTCTACCTGGTGGTGGGGTTGATTATATAACTATAATGTTTACAAATAAGATAACAAATGTTTCCACAAATGTTTGGAAGATTCAAGCTGATAACTCACCTGATTATCCACCGATGGTATATGTTCCTGCTATACAAAGTAATACATTTATCACAACACTGGCGTTATTCAAGAGTGCTCCTACAAATATACTCTCTACCGTTTCTAGAAGCATATTTACTAATACCATTACTGTTGGTCAGGGATACTCCGTTAAGAAGATTAAAATAGATATTCCGTATCCATTTGTTACAAATGACATATTTTTGTTTAGTTCTAGGTCTCCCGCTCCTACTGTTACCATTGGTTCTAATTTTGTTATCTTAGATTACCCGACGCCCATACCTCAAAATCAGTTTGACATAATAAGGCTTTCGAATGTGCTAGATACTTATAATGAGGTAACTAATTATGTTGCTGAGTGGAACGTTTATGTGGATTACAACGATGGAAAAGGATTTAGGTCTACAAAGGTCGATGCGAGTGGTACTAATTTAGTGGTTATAAGCTATGTCCAACCTGCTGCTGAGGTTTATGTTGAGCCAGTAGAAGTAGGTGAGGATTTCTCGAATGTTACTTACACGTTTAAGCTTAAAAATATAGGTGATCCTGGTAATGAAATATATGAAGCTACGATAATAGGATCTCCATTTGTCACGAATATAACTTCTGTAACTAGCTCTAAAATCTCTTCTACCCATATCGAAGTATCTAATAATACTTTTGTGATACTGAAGTATAATGCTGCTGGAAATAGGCTTATTCCTGGTGAAGAGGATACTATAACACTTGTTGGATGGGATAAGATAGATGATACCTCTTCAGTTGGAGGAAGGACAAATGGTATATGGAGAGTAAGAGTTAATAATTCACCACTACCTTCTTCTTATGCTGATGCCCTCGTTACTGAAGGAAGGTCTCTCTCTAACATTATAATAAGACCTTCGTATAGAGTTGATGTTTATCTTGAGATGTCTAACAGTATTACTTCGCTACCTACTGATAGAAATAAAGTTTATTCAACTAGTGAGATTACAAATGTTATGTATTATTACGTTTTCAACAGAGGAGGTCAGGGGAATGAACTTGAGAAATTGTTTATAAATATACCAGCCATAGGTCCAGTTATAAATACAAATGGTATGACAGTGAATACTGTAAACGGTAGTAGTGCTTATGTATCGAATAACGGTGAGATTGTGGTGGAATATTCTACCCCATTGGTACCAGGAAATTCTGACATCATAACTATCAGTTTCAAAGATAATTTGATTGAAGGTGAAACTAATCTTTGGTGGTATTCCGAAAGTATATTTACCACTACTGCAGGTAAAAGAAAAACTAATAATTTTGAGATAGGAAAGTTTGGTTATGTCTCGTTTGTTATGCCTTTGCCTTATGCCAGTGGTTCCATAGTGTCTCCTTCTCCGAGGGAAGTTTTTGTCTCTGACAAGTGGTTTGAGCTTGTGATCCAGTTATCTAATACCGGTGTAGACATGAACAGGATAAAAGGTGCTAAAATACAGATACCGAGCATATTCAGTATAGTTTCTGTAAGTTCATCGAACTCGACAAATAGAACTGTTGGTAATGATGTATATGTGTATTACACTAACGATTTTAACGTTAATACCGCTAATTTGGTTCATGTTATCTTGACAAATACCAACCTTTCACCAAGTAATAATATACCTTTAAACATAAGTGTATGGAATTTGAAGAATACAAATACAGTTTCAGAAGTTACATTTGGTAGCTTGTCTTTCAAGCTTGTTTCTTTACCATCTGCTTTTCTTATCCCTAATGATATCGACACCAGTGATTACCTTACTAATTACATAATAAACATAAACAACGATAGCAGTGGTTCGAGAAAAATTAAAAAGGTTAGAATAGAAATTCCTCAAGGTGTTTTCTCTTTGATAAGTAATATACAGAGCGACATAGTTAGTAGTAGTGCTATTTCTACTAACGCAGCTACAAATATCATCGTAGATTACGAGTCAGAAAGCAAATCTGTAGATGTTGGTAATCAGGATAACATAAGGTTTATAGCCTATGACAATATAGATCTTGGATCTACTAACTTTCTTGTAAAGGTGTATTTCTTTGATGAAGATACACAGTGGCGAGAGATGAAAATATCTACAGGTAGTAGGATGGATCTTAATTTTGTTATGCCACCTGCTTATGCTAAGTATACGATAGCCCCAGATTATCTATACGTAAGTGAAACTTCAAATACATTCGTTTTGACTATAACAAATGAAGGTAAAGGGTCTAATAAGCTTAGGAAGATAAGGTTTAGTATACCTTGGGGCTTTACCAGTGTAACAATAGCTAGTAATCTACTCGGTGGTATTGCTTCAAATAGTGTAGTTGATAACTACGTTGAGGTTTATTATTCCAATGATGCTGGTATATCCGCCGGCCAGAAGGATGAAATTTATCTAGATACAACTAGTTATTACGAAATTTTAACTAATGTTTCGATTTTTGTTAATACAGCTAATGAATACGGTGGTAATTGGTATGTTGCTGGTATAATGGTTGGTGGTTCCGGGACTATAAGGGTTACTTACCCACCATTGCTCATACTTTCTTATATAGACAGAGGACAGAACATCTATACTATAAATACTAACCATACTATAAAATACAAGATAATCAACAGAACTAGGGATACTTACGTTACTAACGTTAACTTTAACTTTGATTTGACTAATTTCTACAGCGTTACCATAACTTCTTACTTAGGTGGAGTAGTCTCGACTAACGGTAATAGTATAAATATTTCTTATCCTTCCACAGTTTTTGGATATAATGTTGAAGACATTGTTACTATAAGTTTCTATTATAATCTCACAAACTTTTACACCATACCTATGGTAGGTAATGCTTGGGTATATGGTGCTACTAACACAAATACTTTGCTCGTAAAGCCTAGTGGGTTATCTCAGACTGCATACATTACGAATGCCCCGTTTGGTAGAGTTATAGGATATATTACACCTTATAGATATCCTGTCAATGTTAAGCAAGTCGATGCTTCCGGTAATCCAGTCAAAAATTCAGATGGTAATGATATAACTACTGTTTCTTATACAAATAACGGTTATTTCTACATTGCTGAGGTTTATCCGGATGATAACGACAACGCTATACTTGTCTTCGAAAATGAAAATTACAGGCCTATGACTAAGACTTTCAAGGTTTATAGGAATAAAAATAACTTTATTGGAACTATATACATGCTTAACAAACCGTTTAGTAAAAGCTCAGATAAGGATCAAGATATTGTTTCAGGTGATGATAACAAGAGTAAAGTGATAATAAAATCCGGTAATATCCATAGAGATTTCTCTGTTGATATATACATTACTAACCTGACATCCAGGCAGAAACAGTCAATACTCAATAGCACCAATGTGTCAAAGCCCTCTGATGTTAATTCTTTGGCACAGTATTTCTTGGATGTAAGAGGTTATTCATATGATGAGCTTATCAAAGAGATAGGTATAATGGGTGATATAATACTTTACTTCTATTATCCATCTGTTGTGAGTAATCAATATCCCGATAGTGATAAACTCGGAATATACTACTGGAAAGAAACCACAGGTGATTGGATTAGGGTAGGTGGTCAGGTTGATGTTAACAACAAGTTTATTATAGCTAAGGTATCTTATTTACATAGGTATTATAGTGTTTTAGAAAACGCTTTGCGGTTAGAAGGAGTGATAAGAAATGTTACTGCTTCTCCTAAGGTCTTTACACCTGTGGCTAGGGGTGAGGTGCCTGACCCGGATTATGGAATTGCGAAGGTATCGTTCGAATTTGATAAAGTCTACAACGAATACGAAGTTGCCATTTACTCTCTGGATGGTAAACTTGTCAAGAGGTTCAAAAAGTCAAGTCCTGAAGGATATGCTAACGGTGAGATAGGTTGGGATGGCACAGATATGGATGGTAAGATGGTTAGAAATGGCGTATACATATATCGAATAAAAGTCGCTGATAACGTCTATACCGGAACTATAATCCTTGTCAAGTAGGAGGAGAGTATGACTGAGTTCAAAAGATGTTGTAAATCCAATAATGGACTTGTAGAGATAAGTAATGCAAGGGGTGTTTGCTTCTCTCCTATGAGAAAGAAAGAAGATGAAAAAAATGAATATAAAAATTTAACTTCTCGGTTTTGGGAGGTATGTATGAGAAGTTTTAAAATGTTATTATTTCTGGTTTTAGCTTTAGTTTTTAGCATAAATATAGCTCAAGCAACAAAATATTCTTACCAGTATGTTGAGAACTTTGGCTCAGGGTTTACAGCTATAACGAATAACGGATGGATACCTAATACTTTTAGAGGTAAAAGTGGTATTTTTAGGATGGCGACTAATAACTTAAATTGGGATAATGATCCAAACAGCCCTCCTTGGAATGGAGGTGGTACGCCTTCTAGACAAACCGTTGGGACTGCAAATGGTGTTTCTGATAGTTCTCTTATAATATACGGAAGAGGAAATAATGCTAACTTGATTTACAATAATTACTGGACTGGAAATGGTATAAAGTTTGCACCATATCGAAATAGTCAGATAGGAACTAATATAGTAGCTACTCCAGAAAATCCTTTTGGCTTTACTGTAGTTAGGAGAATGGGTAGAATAGATAATTTATCAGATGCTAGAGGACAGAGTCTTTATCATCAATCTGCTTTGAATATTTTCCTAGCCGAGGAAAACTATAAGACAAACGAATGGGAAAACTATGATAACTTTATAGTGCTATATGAGGAGATGGTTAGTGGTAATGCTACTACAAGTGGTTGGGGCATATGGAGAGGCGGTAAGTATCCTATAAACTTGGCTGGTCCTTTCTACGATACCTGGGGTAATAGTAGTGGAAGTTTGTCTTATCTCAGTACTAACATGCAAGATGGTAGTAGTAGTATTCTTAACATGAATTTCTATGGAGGTAACAGGGGCACGTTAAATGCCAATACTAGGGTTGTGGGAATAAAAATGGTTCATGATGGTAGCAAAGTGTATATTTATCTAAACCCGCAGCCTTATGCTAACACAGGTTCTTGGTATAAGGTAGCTGAGACAAGTGTTGTATGGTATTCTAACCTTGTTGTTGAGTTTGGTAATGATTCACTTATATTCATTAGTGAATCTCAGGAGGGATATTATGACAATTTCACTATTAGAACGGTTACCAGTAATAGTGTTGCATATATTGGCCCTAGTGAAGTTATAAAGAGTAGCACTAATATTTATACCATAACTATTTCAAATACCATAACTGTTTTAGACAGTGGAGTAGGGGAGGTTAAAATAACTAAGCCTGCTGGGTTTGGTGCATGGGATACAAATGCTGTTTGGGTTGAAAATTATTTCATAACTGGTAATAATACGAATAATAGGATTTTCTCCGGTGAACCTGCTCAGAATCAGTTTTTAGTCAGGCGAGATCCTTTTGACCCGAATAGTTTGCTCATAAGGTTTAGGATGGTTTCACCTTATGGTGTTATCACAAATGGACTTGCTAATACTACGATAAAGGTTTCATTTAGACTGGTTGCACCTTCTAGTGGTGGTAATTACACTTTCTCTGCTTATGTTGGTTGTGATAAGTATCCGGGCACTGATGTTAATTTAAGGTATGCAACAGTTGGTTGGAAGAAAGTGAGTCCAGTTGGCGGTGGATTGACAGTTAGAGTTTATGATAGTCCATTTGTTTATGCTGGTCTTACCTATAACCCTTCAACGATGTATGAGGGTAATGATGTATATCAGATGATATATAGTTTCTCAACCAGAAACTTGCAGAATAGACCTGATATTGGTGTAATAGAGATCGCTATACCTAATGGTTTTGTTGTATCTAATGCTTTCTACTCTGAGATTTTGAAAGCTTTATCGACTAATAGAATTTACCTTACTAACTATAATGGTACTAATAGGATAAGAGTTGATTATGCTGCTGGTGGAATGATATTCCCGGGTGTAGATGGAATAGATGAAGTTACCTTTTATGTAGTTCAGACGCCTGATTTACCTGTGGGCATTAAGGTTTCTAACTTTACGTGGCCTGTTTTTGCTTATGACAAGTTTGGAAATAGGGTTTTCTTTGCTGGCACCAATACGAATAACTTTTATCCTAATCAGACTACTAGGGTTTTGATACCTTCTCCAGATGCTGTAGCTTCGATATATCCTAATAAAATTGGAAATGAAAAGAAGACAAATACTTTCACTTATACTGTTGTTAACGCTGGGCCTTCAGGTAATGATATATTTAGGATGTTCATATGGTTTGACACTACTTATTTGAGTAGCACTGCTTTTGGTCTTTCCAATTCTGGGACAGTAAATGGTAGTGCACCAGCTAGGTTGTATACTACTAACATAGCTGGTCTTGGTTTTGGCGTTTTCGTTGAGTATACAAATTCTTCTAAACCTCTTAGGTCTTCTTCTAACGATATTATATACTTTACCGCTATTCATACCAGAGCTAACGTGGATGACCCTCCGGTTAGTGTTGATTTTATGGTTTACGCTGACAACCTGAATACAGAAGGTCTAGTGATAGGAAGTGAAAATTCGCCTAATTCCTGGCGAGTTTCTATAGTGCCTCCTGAACCTGAAGGTGTAGCTTACATATATACGAATAGAATAGATACTACTACGGTTTACTTTACCATAACAAACTATCTATATAATACAGGTGCTTCTGGTAATAATATAATGGTTGGGAGAATTAGAGTTCCAGATGGCTTTAGGGTTATGAACGCTCAAAGTCATTTGATAGTTAATGATGGTGCTAATGTGGTTATATCAGGTCAGGACGTGTGGCTTAAGTACAAAGATGACAATGGTATAGGTCTTAGGTCCGTATACGATGGAGTTTTTGATTATATTGTTTTGACGTTAAGTAATACTAACTATTTCACACCAACTTCTGTTGTATTTAGTAACTTTGTCAGTAACAATAGAGGAGAAACTAACTGTTTGGATAAAAGTCCTTCGGAAGTTCAAACCATGTTTGTTGAATGGCCGTATCTTTCCGCGTGGATTAGCATGAGACCTACAAACACTTATCCAGATATTCCAGCTAATACAATAGACGCCTCTTCCTATACTAATACAGTAGAGGTTATAATCTCTAATACTGGTTTGGTTACTGGCTCGAGTAATATAATTTATCAGGCTAGGATTTACGTTGACCCAATCATATCAACAAATATCTTAAATATCAAAAGCTCAATCATAGATAACGATTCTCTTTATACCAGGTTTATTTCTGGAGGTAATTATATATTGCTGGACTATTTAGGTGATGGTAAGAAATTGCTACCTAACCAGAGAGATATTATATATTTTGACATGGTAGACCTTGTTGAAGATACTAGGCTTTCGGTATTCAATTCTCAGGCTTCTAACCAGAGAGGGTATCAGCAGATTACAAACGGTAATTCTAGTATACAGTTTATAGCACCACACGCTTACGGTGCAGGTAAGTTCGAAAGAAATATAATATATACCACATCTTTTAGCACTAACCAGACCATAGTCCTCTCGATTTCTAATGCTGGTAAGGGATCTAATAAGCTCAGGAAAGTTAAGGTTAACTTCCCAAGTATTTATCAAAGTAGAATACTACTCGTCCAGTCTAGCATAATAGGTACTTCAGTAACTCTGACGCCAAACTATGTTATTGTGGATTATTCCGCTTTCAATACTAACTTACCTGCGGGATATGTTGATAACCTACAGATGATGTTTTCGAATACTTTCTTTACACCTACTGAAGGTTTGTTTACTTTAGAAGTTGATAATGGATTTTACGGTTTTGAGGCAGGGACTAACGCTATTTATTCTCACTGGACAAATGACCTTAGCCTTAAAATTTCAGAACAACCTTCCTTTGCTATAGCTCCTACGAATATATCAACGTTTACAAATACTAATGTTATCACTATATCTCTGAGCAATGGAGTTAATAGTGGTAGTAAAGATATAAATAGGTTAAGGATAACTATTCCTAATTTATTTATTATAGATGATGTTCAGAATTCTACGCCTACTTCTTTATCGGTTTTACCAGGTATAAGTTATGCAAATAATACTATAGTGCTTAACTTTTCTGGTGAGAAATTTGGAGGAGGAGACTATCATACAGTAACAGTTAGGGTTATAGATAGTTTTGACTATGGTGAGACTAATGTTTACTGGGTTGTTGATGCTGATTATGGCGATGGATATTTGGGTAACAATTTTGGATATTCTGCTAGAGGTATAAGCAACTTGTTTATAAAGCTTGATCCCGCCAACGCTAACGCTAAGATAACACCAAACGATGTTTACTACGATGTTAGTGCTACTCCTATGAGTGTAGCTATAACCAACAGGGGGCACCAGCTTAACAAGATCTACTGGGCTAATATCTTCTTACCCTCAGTATATACTAATGTAGTAATACTTTCCAACAACATACCTGCAAGTATTACTTATACTTCATCCAATACAATTTTTGTGAACTATCAAATTAGCAATACTAACTTACCTGCTGGTAGAGAAGATATAGTGTATTTTGTTGCTTATGACAATCAGACGCTACCAGGTTACTCTACAAATATAACTGTTAGAGTTGCTAACTATCCTAGTAACATTTACTTTGTGAATGCAACGGAAAGAGTTTTAGGGGATCTTTCTAATAAATTTGTTGTGCCACCTTACAGAGTTACATATAGGGTCGAACCTGAGTCTGTTTCAGCATTTGAGAATACTTTTATTCAATATAAGATCTACCTTAATAATACAGGTGACCCTGGAAATGACGTCGAAGAGTTGGATATCTACTTCCCGAGTTTACTGTTAACTAATGGAATGACAGTTTCTTCTTCGTTTGGTAGCCCGTCTGTGTCCATATTTTCGAATAGAGTTTATTTGAACTTCAGTAGCACACCTATTAATAGTGGTAATAGCGCTATAATAACCATTAGTGCTAGAGACTCTTGGGTATTTGGTAACACGAATGTATACTTCTTTGTAAAGTCAAAGTTTAACACTTCGCTGGGGCAATTTGTTGATGGACATGTAAGTGGCGGCACTAACATGGTCAGATTTATCTCAGATCCACCGTACGCTGTAGCTAAGCTTATTAACACTGAATTTTACAAGGACAACAAAAGCCCAGTTATAAAAATGGTTGTATCAAATGTGGGTGTTGGAGATAATAACGTAACGGCATTGATAATTACTGTTCCAGCAGAGTTAAGAATAGGGTTCGATGAGACAAAAGTTTCTAGCCTAAAGGCAACGAACATAACCTATTCTTCGGGTGTAGTGTATCTCTTTTATACCAATTTCGTTGTGAACTCTACTGACTTGATAACGTTTAGTTTTTCTAATACTAATGAAAGTGGCTTCTTCTACTTTACCGGTAGAGCTTCAAATTTCATATTCGATAATGATATCCTTTATGCCAATCCAGATGATGTTAAGTTATCGATAATATCTGTGCCTAATGCTGAAGTTTTGACAAAAGAACTTGATACTCTCAGAAGGACCAATACTTTTATTCTCAAAGTCAATAACAGTATAGCAGGTAATTCTCCTGTTAAAGATGTTAAGGTTACATTTAGAAATCCTATTACTAACATTATTTTTGTGAGTAATAGCTATCCAGCCTCGGTTTCGGTGAATGATAATACTAACGTTTTAATTTCCTACACTGGTCAGGGTATACCAAAGGGTGGAAACGATATAATAGCTTTGGATGTGGTTGATGAATTCGAGTTTGGTGATACCAATCTTAGTGTTTTTGTTGAGGTTTCTGAGGGTGTTGGTTTTGTTCAAGCTTGGGAAGGATATAACGGTACTAACTTCTCCATAAAGATGCCCAGAGCGCAAGGATATGCTTATCTTGTTACTCGAGTATTGCTTATCTCTGATGATCCGTCTGTACCTGCTGCAACTAATTCGTTTAGAATGGTTATGACTAATACTGGTTCTGATTTCAATAATGTTAGGTTTGTGAAAATCGAATTGCCTTCTGAGATAACCAACATTTGGAATATCCAGGTAAGCTATCCTGCTATTGTGAGCAACAGTAGTAATCTAGTCTTTATACACTATACTAGTGATGGAATACCATCTCAGGGCTTTGATGAAATTAGTATGGAGTTCGAAAACTATTATACCTCGAAGCAAGACAAGAAAAGAGTTAAAGTTTGGTATGATAATGGTGTTAATGACCTTCAGTACATAGATCCACCTGCTGGTAAATCTCTTGACTTAACTTTTGACTTCCCAGAGACGCCACCTGATTATTATATAGTAAGAGATACTGATGTAGCCTATACTATCGATACTAATCATACTATCGTTATGAGGTTAGTTAATAACTCCTATAGTTACCCGATTTCCAAGTTATATGTAAATTATAATCCTGCGGATTTTATTGTGTTGAATGTATCGATGTCTAATGTTTCTTACTTCATATCTTGGAATACCAATCAGACTAATATTGTCATTGATATGAACTTACCTACGAGAAGAGCTGATTATATTATTGTTAATATACTCTATAACAAATCTTCTGGTGTGACAAACGATATGTCTGCTAAGATACTCTATCTAGATGGGGAAAAACTTGAGAATGTTAATACATCTTCTACCGAGACTGATAAATTCAAGATACATTTTGCTAACTTTGGTAGGGTTTTAGGACTCGTAAAGCCATACAGTAAGGATGTATCTGTTAGGATTGTTTATCCTAATACTGAAACTGTTGTAATAGACAACATTAAATCTAATAACATTCTTTCTTCGCTAACTGTTGTTTCTAACGATGTAGTTGATATAGGTGGATATAGATTAGACTTCATACCACCGGGTACTTATGACATAATTATTACAGGTAATAAGTTTAGAAAGTATGTTATAAAGAATGTTTCTGTAGTTGCTAATACTATTACGAATATAGGTATAGTTGTGTTAAGCAATGCTCCGTTTAGCACTGAGGCTAGAGAAGAACAAAGTGTTGTTTCCGTTTATGATGGTAAGACTGCTTTAGTGGTGCCTCCAGGGTCGTTACTTAACGATTTTTCTGTTGATATAATTGTAAGGGATGCTACTGATCAAGAAAGAGAAGGTGTTTCTAGGAGTAAGGGGGCTGGTGAATTTAACAATGTAGGTTCTATGAAGGTTTACGAATTGATTATGAAAACAATTCCTGGTGTTGATATATTCGAAAATCCACTAAAGAGCGATGTTGTCTTAAAGTTTTACTATGATGAATCTTATATAAGTTCTCAGGGATGGAGTGAAGATAGTCTGAGTGTATGGTATTGGAAAGATACTACTAAGGAATGGATAAGGCTTGGCGGAAAAATCGATAAGGAAAATAATTTCATATGGATAAAGACAAGATACTTGCACAGAGTATACACCATAATGGGTGATGGAGATGTGTCGAAAGAAGGTGTTGTGAGGAATGTTAGAGTTTCACCAAATCCATTTACTCCTATTGCCAACAATCAATCTACTGATTACAAGTATGGCCTGCTCAAAATAACTTTTGATTTGGATAAACCGTACAGTAAATATTTCGTAAAGATTTATGATGTTAATGGAAAGCTTATGCGTGTGCTGGAAGGTGATGGGTCTTTTGGACAGGGAGAGGTATACTGGGATGGTAGGGATATGGACGGTGTTATGGTCAGAAATGGTGCTTACTTCTTTGTTGTGATAGCTGATAATGTTGCTGCTTACAAAGGAAGCATTGTCTTGGTTAAATAAAGGGGGTTCCCCTTGGTTAGGAGGTATATATGAGGTTTGGAATTTTGAAGCTTATAGCTTTTGTTGTAGTAGTTGCTTTTTATGGAATACATGCTTTTGCAGCTTTTGAATACCTTGACAGAGGGACAAGTGTAAGGTCTAAGGGAATGGGTAATGCATTTTTTGGGATTTTTGATGGAGTGAATGGAATAGAATATAACCCTGCTCTTGCTGCTAACACAAAGAATATAGAGGCTAGAGTGAATTTTGGACTCCCGATAGCGTATCTAAATGACGGAGCTATGAACTTCTTCAGCATTTTTGCGGTAGTGCCATTTTCCAATAGGGGATACGCTGGTTTAGACTACCTTTCAGGAATGATTATGGGCGGAAATGTGCCATTTTTCTTCAGAGAAGGTTCGATTGCTCTATCCTATAGTAGGTTTAACGTTTTAGACCTTTACTATGAACAAGTGATAAGTTTCGCTTATTCTAAAAATATGGATGATTATATTTCTAAGGGGGCAAGAATTTCAGGTGGCGTTAAGGTTAATTTGTATAATACTGGATTGGTACCTAACCCTGACACCGAAACTAATCCATACTTGGGCACAAAACTTACTTCATGGGGGTTTGGTTTAGATGTTGGTTTGACATATGATTTTAGCTACACTATAAGGCTTGGTTTCGCTATACAAAACTTGATAAAGCCTAATGTGGCTATAATCGAAGGAAATGTATCGACTTTGCCCAGGAAGATAAAATTTGGTGCTAACTGGATTGTTGGTTCTTTCTTTAATGTTTTTGAAGATGTTATGGTCGGTGGGGGTATTACTCAGACTGAACGCGAACCCGGCGATAATAGGGAGTTAGATTTAACTTATCATTTAGGTGCTGAGACGTGGTTTATCAATAAAATAATAGGTATTAGAGCTGGTTATGAATTTGGATTGAATGAAATGTCACATGTGAGTATTGGTCTGAGTTTTGGATATGTCTTCGCAGATGAGCATGAAATTAATTTTGATTATGCTATAAGTTTGATGCCTTATGTGGTTAGCTCTTTTGGGGATTTGTCTCACACCTTTAGCTTGATATATAGGTTTAGATTGCCAAGAAGTGCCTTTGCATACACTGAGGAGAAGATAAGAGAATTACAGTTTATAGAAGAGCTTGAGAAAAGAAAGAAACAGATGAAAGAGTTAGGAATAGAAGAGAAAAAAGAAGAATCTAAGCAAGAACCACAAAAACAAGAACAACAACAGCAAGAACCACAGCAAAAATCCCAGCCACAGCAACCTAAGAAAAAGTGAAGGGGATAATTCTGGAATTTCAGAACTCAGGAATTTCTATTTAACGAAAATTTTTCCTTTTAAAAGGGAGTTATATAGGGGTGAAGTCCATCTAACAAAATAATTAAGGTGGATAGACGGGAAGTTACCATAGATAGGGAAAGCAATTAATCTATTGAAAAGGGATAATCTTAGGGGTGCCTAAGGCACTTTTCTTAAGACGGGGGTATTCCTAGGGGGCGAAGCCCCCTACAAGCAACTAAAGGGTGGGTGGGAAGTACCCTAAATAGATTGCTAAAAGCAAACAAAAGTCCCCTAACTCAAAGAAAAAAGAGTCTTAGACTCGGGAGTACTCTTAGAGGGCAAAGACCTCTAGAATAACAATTTAGGGTAAGTGTGAGTTACTTTCTAATTCAAGCAAAACAAGGATAATCTTAGGGGATGTTAACCCCCTATAATTAAGAAGAGAGGCTTAGCCTCTAAAAAAACGGAGGTAATCTTAGGGGGTGTAGCCCCCTAGAATCCAACTTAAGGGTGGGTGGGGGTTGCCCTAGATAGATGCTAAGAAATCTTAAGTAGAAATTCCTGTTTTAGAACTAAAAATTGTTGAAAAGGCAAGGTTGTTATGTTATTATACTTTATAGGCAGCTAGCCCCTAGATATTCATGTGAAACCAATGGGGTTTCGATATCCTAAGCAGGGTTAGCTGCCTTTTTTAGTTTGTGTGCGTTATATGAATTTTCTTAAATCTAGCTCTTTGTATAAATGTCATCATAATGATTAATGAAGTGTAATATGCGCTGAAAAAAGTTATGGCTTTTAAAGGGTTATCTAATAGATATGTGAGATTAAATTCAATCATTCCGAAAAGTTTTGTTAACAGGATAAAGATAGCATTGAATAAGTTAAGACTTTTGAAGAAAAAGTACGATAAGGTTTCTAGAAATGATACTAGGTAAGTCAGGATACCAAGAGAAATATTTATACATGAAAGTGGGATCATTATGACATTTGAGAATAATCCTATTAGAGATGATTTACCAAACCATAATAAGATTAACGGCATGGTGAATAGAGTTGCTACCAAAGATGATGAGAAAAGCGTGATTATATTTCTGATAAAATTGTTTATCTGTATATTCTTTGATACTAGAAATCTTTCAAAAAATGATGTTATAGGTTCTGTAAAGAGGATTATGCTTATAACTGCGGAGAAAGAAAGAAGAAATCCAATGTCCACACTATTAAAAGTATTGAAGAGTATCATAAATATACCTATTATACATACGATATTTAGGTAATCTGGTTTTAACCTGAAGCTTCTTACGAGTAGCACTATTCCTGCCAGAATTGAGGCCCTTACGACTGGTGGTTTTAGTCCTACTATAAGTGAGAAATTAACAAGAAATATGGAGATAATCAGAAACTGGATTATTTTGGGTATTCTGAAAACGTTTAAAAATAGCGTAAAAGCGAATACTATTACTCCTACGTGAAACCCAGACACAGAAAATATGTGAGATATACCTGCTTGTCTTATGTCTTCTCTGAATTCTTTGGATACTTCAGAAGACTCTCCTAGTATCATGGCCATGGAAAGCCAAAAGGTTTCAGGAATATTCTTAAAAAACTTTTCTAAAAAATCATGTTTTAGAAAATTTGCCATCCTATGTATAAGTGATTCTGAATCTGTGCTTTCTAGAATACTGTCGTCTTGAGTGTAAATAACGAAAGGCACATTGTGAGAAAGTAAATATAGGGTATATGTTACACGGTTATGATTGGTAAGATACCTTTTTAGGCTTACATAATTACCTTGAATTTTTACATCGCTTCCCAATCCACTGTATAAGTAGTCGTATGATTTTAGATAGACTATTATATTTTTGCCTTCGTATTCAACAAATACTTTGTTCAAAAAAGATATCTTTACCTTGCCTTCTATGTATGTTTTAGGGGTAGTATTGATAAGAGACAATATTCTGTTTTTTGCTACAAGAAAACCATTCAAGAAAGATAGAAATATTAGTAAAAATGTCCCAGAAGAGATTAAGAGTATCTCATTTCTGAAAATCAATAAGAGAATTATAAGAGAAAACTGTAAGATTGCATAGATTAATAATACATGTAAGGTTTTTTCAGTCAAAAAGTTTACTCCTAAAGGGTATCTAAATACTGATATCCAGATTCCTACGCCTGAGCCTATGGTAATTGCTAAAAATATGATGAGTATGTAGAGTCTATAATATTTCAATCTCATAATTTGCTAGACTGCTGGAATATTGATTTTGTAAAAACTCAACTATTGACGATAGTATGGAATTGACATATTTTCTATCATTGCTGACAGTAACTATGCCCAATACTCCATAATTCCATATATCGTGTGAATCTATTTCAGCTATGGAGATATTAAACTTTTTTCTAAGTTTGTCTTTTATACTCGAGATAAATCTTCTCTTTTCTTTTAGAGAGTTAGCAGGAATATAAAGGTAAACTCTTAATGTTCCCAAAACCATTTGAAAATTTTTTTTTAGATGTGATATTTTTTTCAAATATATTTAGGTCACTTTCAGGAATTTCTATTTAACGAAAATTTCCCTTTTAAAAGGTACAATTAGGAGGGGTACCTAGGGCACTGTGCCTAAGGGTGCTTAAAGCACTTTCTTAAAACAAGGTGTAAAGCCCCCTAACAATTAAGAAAAGAAGCCTAGCTTCAAAGAGGCCTAGCCTCAAAGAGGCTTAGCCTGGTGCCTATGGCACTTTCCTTAAATAACGGGGGTATTCCTAGGGGGCGAAGCCCCCTATAATTAAGAAAAGAGGCCTAGCCTCAGGGTAGGTGGGCGGGTGTCTAAGACACTTTCCTTAAAAAACGGGGGTATTACTAGGGGGTGTAGCCCCCTGTAGATAACTGAAGGGTGGGTTGGGTGGGGAGTTACCCTAAATAGAATCCTAAAAAGCAAACAAAAGCCCCCTAACTCAAAGAAAAAAGAGTCTTAGACTCGGGAGTACTCTTAGAGGGTAAAGCCATCTAGAATAACAATTTAGGGTAAGTGTGAGTTACTTTCTAATTCAAGCAAAACGGAGATAATCTTAGGGGGTGTTAACTCCCTATAATTAAGAAGAGAGGCTTAGCCTCTTCTTGTTTTTAGATGTGTGGAGAATTATTATGTTTCAGACATAGTTATTATAGAGTTATATTAAACACTTTTGATAGAAATCTATTTGCTTAGTAAGCTATCTTTATGATAGAGTATTGTTTTTCCGATCCTATTAAACTGCTATTTACTTATGTGTAAGATGTTGGTAACCTTGAAAGATTTTGTTGTAATATGTCATTTTTTTTACATGGGGATAGGGAAAAATAGTTTTTTGCAGAACTCTAAAAAACGTCTTGAGAAAATTCTTGATAATGAAGGGTTACTGGATGATAAACTCCGAAAGGCTTTCTGGAATGTTCCTAGGGAAAGATTTTTTCCGGAAAATAATGTCGAGAATGCTTATCTTAACAATGCTTTTGAGATTGGTTTTGGTCAGACTATATCTCAGCCTACTATGATATTTACTATGCTCAAGAGACTAGACCTTAAAAAAACTGATAAAGTTTTAGAAATTGGCACTGGGAGTGGATATTTAACAGCACTTTTATGCGAATTATGTGATTTTGTTTATTCAGTAGAGATAATACCAGAGCTAGCAGTAAAAGCTAAGGAAAGATTGGAAGGATTGGGTTATAAGAATTTTAGAGTTCTGATATCGGATGGTAGTAAAGGATTACCAGAATTTAGCCCATATAACAAGATTATAGTTAGTGCTGCGGCACCTGTAGTTCCAGAGCCTTTGGTGAACCAGTTGGGGTCTAATGGTGTCATGGTGATACCGGTCGGGGGATTTGAAATTCAAAGGCTGTTGGTTGTAAAAAAATACCACGCCAAAGTTGAATACATTGATGATGTTATGTGTAGGTTTGTACCTTTAGTTGGAGAGTTTGGCCTAAAGAGAAAGGAAGGTTTGTGATATGTTCAAAAGATTTTATTTTCTGATGATTTTGAGTTTTTCTATGTTTTTTTTGATATATGAAATTTATGGTAATGTGTATCTGAGTAAAGATTCTATAGACTTTTTTGGTGATGTTATATCTTTATATGCTAAGTCACGGGATTTAAACAAATACGAAGTTAAGGTTTCCTACGATACTAATATATCTTTTGAATTTTATAAACTAGGTGAAGACAAAGGGATTTTATTTTTATCAGCACCACCAGAGTTAAAAAGTGAGTTTATGATTTATGTTTATTTTGACAAGAATATGGTTACAAACTATTTTGTTAAAAACAAAACACCAAGGATATCTAGAAAGAAAATGAAGAAGGTAAATTTAACCAAAGATAAAAGATCTATTCTTTATAATGTTTCAAAAATTAGGGAAGAAAATGATACTATATACAGATTACTGATTAGCAAAAACTATTACTATCCTAGCAGAGAAATTTTTAACTTTATTTTTCCCTCTACTAATAGAATTACATCGCCTTATGGTAATCCTAGAATCTATAACGATGGCAAGATTAGATATCACAAAGGGGTAGATTTTAGTAGTAAAGGAGATTTAAATGTTTATGCTCCTGAGGATGGTATTGTCATAGTTGCGAGAGAATTTTATGTTAGAGGTAACTCAGTATACATATATCATGGAAGCGGGGTTATAACGTGTTATTATCACCTTGAGGAGATATATGTCAGAGAAAATGAGACTGTTAAAAAGGGTCAAGTCATAGGGAAAATGGGTAATACTGGTATTTCTTCAGGTGTACATTTACACTGGGGCACACTCATACTTGCTAAAAATGCCTATCTTTCCGTTAATCCATTGTTTTTTGTTAGGAATTTCAAATTAGATTGACTTCCCAAAAAAGCTAAATAGCTTTTCTTATTTTTTAGCAACTGTTAAATCTTTCTGATGTTATTCTAACCAACTTTCCAGAAATTTATATTTAACAAAAATTTTTCCCTCTAAAAGAGACAATTATGGTGTGTGCTTAAAGCACTTTATTTAAAAAAAACGGGGGTATTTTGGGGGTTGAAACCCTCCAGAATTAAGAAAAGAGGCTTAGCCTCAGGGTGGGTGGGAGTTACCCTAGATAGAATGCTAAAAAGTATACAAAAGTTATTTACCTTAAAGAAGGAATAATAATTCGCATCAAAGAAAAATTTTACTCTCTTAGAGAATAGTAGGGTTGCCTAAGGCGCTGTGCCTAAGGGTGTATAAGACACTCTCTTAAAAAAGAGGCCTAGCCTCAAAGAAGCCTAGCCTCATTAGCCTCAGGGGTGGGTGGGGGGAGTTACTATAAATAGGTCGCTAAAAGTAAATAAGAGTTACCTAACTAAAACAGGGGGTACACTAGGGGGTGTTAACCCCCTATAAGCAACTAAAGGGTGGGTGGGAGTTACTATAAATAGAATGCTAAAAAATGCTAAAAAGCGGACAAAAATTACCTAACTCAAAGAAAGAAAGGCTCTTAAAATAAACCTCTTAAAATGGGGGTATCACTAGGGGGCGAAGCCCCCTATAATTAAACTAAAGGGTGGGTTGGGTGGGAGTTGCTTTAGATAGATGCTAATAAAAATTCTTAAGTAGAAATTCCTGAGCAACTTTGACTTTTAAGGGTATTCTCTTTTCTAAAAGAAAAGTGGTTCTTTACTATTTGCCTTATTGTTGGATGAAAGGTTGGGTTATTATTGGTTATCGGATGAGGTTAATAATCTTTCCGTTTCTAGGGCTATTGCGAGTTCTTCATTAGTGGGTGTCACTGTAACTATTACTTTCGAATCATTAGTAGATATTATACCAAATTTTCCTTTGAAAGCTTTCTCGTTTTCTTTAGGATCTATTTTTATACCGAAATTTTCCAGGCCTGAAAGTATAAGTTCTCTTGCTATTGGAGAATTTTCTCCTATACCACCTGTAAATATTATCAAATCCACCTTGCCCATCTCGAAAGCGTAAGCACCTATGTATTTCTTTATTCTATTGCAGAAAACTTTGAAAGCTAGAGTAGCTTTTGAGTTACCTCTTATGTATTCTTCCTCTATTATTCTCATGTCGCTTGATATGCCTGAAATACCAAGTATACCACTTTCTTTATTTAGTAGTTTGTCCATCTCACTTGTAGAAATGTTTTCTTTATCCATTAGAAATAAAATTATGCCTGGATCTATATCTCCGCATCTGGTTCCCATTAAAAGACCTTCTAACGGTGTCATTCCCATCGATGTGTCAAAAGATTTTCCGTTTTTGATAGCAGTGATACTTGCTCCATTACCTAAATGGCAGGTTATTATGTTTATCTTCTCTATATCGATTTTGAGAATTTCACAGGTTTTGTAGGCTACATACTTATGAGAAGTACCATGAAACCCATACTTTCTTATTCTGTGTTTTTCGTAATATCTGTAAGGTATACCATATATGTAATTCTCTTCAGGTATTGTTTGATGAAATGCTGTGTCGAAAACTGCAACCTGTTTTAGGTTAGGTAAGATTTCTTTACATGCTAGTATGCCTAATAGATTAGGGGGATTATGTAATGGCGCCAGTTTTGAAAATTCTCTTATGTATTCTATTACTTCGTTATCAATAATAACACTTTCAAAAAATTTGTGACCTCCGTGTACCACCCTATGACCGATTGCCTCTATTTCTAATCCCATTGACGTAACAATAGAAATTACCTTTGATAATGCTTCCCTGTGATCTCTTGCTAAGACATCTTCTACCACTTTTTCATTGTTTATGGTGTAGGAGTGAGATGCTCCTAGTAAACCTATTTTTTCCACAATACCTTTTATTTCAGAGGTTTGATTTTTCGTATCGATCAATTGATACTTTATTGAAGAACTACCAGAGTTTATAACCAAAACCTTCATAAAGATATTTTTAAGGATAAACATTATATATTTCCAAGTTTACTCGAGACTGTCCCAGGAATTTCTATTTAGCAAAAATTTTTCCTTTTAAAAGAGAGTTATAGAGTGACTTCATCCCTCTAAGAAAAGAGGCTTAGCTTCGTGCCTAGGGCACTTTCTTTAAAAAATTGGGGTACACTAAAAGTCGAAAGCCCCCTGTATGTAACTAAAGGGGGGGGTGG
>FWWL01001448.1_pt1 | contig 56377 bp, 56 predicted proteins | sample 2228331 | NCBI WGS metagenome assembly FWWL01 (sample SAMEA103939775, study PRJEB20133) | metagenome | reverse complement strand
CGTGGGCTTGGGCGAGGATCCGCCGCATCTCCCCGCTTTCGACCTGGATCGGGATCGGCTGGAGGTGCCGGCCGTAGATCACCGCCGGGATCCACCCCTGGCGGCGGAGGGCTTTCACCCGCTTCCCGATCACCGTCCGCGGCTTCGCGTTCAACACCAAGTCGGCCATCATTGCACCTCGGGAGATCTGGATAGATGAGCCAGCAGGATTTTCTGACTGGCGAAGGGGATGCGGGGCCTCCGCCTCGTTGAGCGGCTCTGTGCATCCCCTTCACGGGCCATCGGCTTTCATGGCGGAAAGCATTTTATCGGGGGAAGAGAGGATCGTCAAGGAAGCGCGAGGCCGTTTCCACCGAATGTGACTGACCATCCCAATCGGCCGCGCTGAGGAAGCCTGAGAGCGCCGGATAACCGGATAAAATAAAAATATCCTAAAGGGAGCTCCCCCGTCCCGGAGGTGGCCGGTGTCCCTTCGAGGCCCACAGGATGTGCAAGCCTTCCTGGCGCAACATCTCCCCGGGGTTTCGGTTCGCCTGCTCGATCAGAGCACGGCGACGGCGGTGGAGGCCGCGGCGGCGGTGGGATGTCCCCTGGGCGCCATCGTGAAGTCCCTCCTCTTCCTGGTGGATGGGCAGCCGCGGCTGGTGCTGGTGGCTGGGGATCGCAAGGCCGATCAGCGCCTCCTGGCTGCGCTCTGGGGGATCCCGCGCAAGCGCATCCGGATCGCGGACCCGGAGACGGTGCGGCAGGTGACCGGTTACGAAGTGGGGGGCGTGCCCCCCATCGCCCATGCGACCCCGCTGCCGATCTGGATTGATGCCTCCCTGGCGCGGTATGAGACCCTGTGGGCCGCCGCGGGCGCCCACAACGCCCTGTTCCCCATCTCCTTCGTCGACTTGGTGCGGATCACCGGCGGCACGGTGGCGGAGTTCACCTTGGGAGGAGCCGCCGGGGAGCCGTCCGCGGAGGCCGGCGACTGAGGGGCTGGATGGGGGCGGGGCAGGCATTTGGTTCGGGAGGATTTCCCAGGATGCGGATCCTCGCGATCGAGACCTCATGCGATGAGACCGCCGCGGCCGTCGTAGAGGACGGCCGGATCTTGCGCAGCCATGTGGTGGCCTCGCAGGCCGCCTTCCACGCGAAATACGGCGGGGTCTTCCCGGAGATCGCTGCCCGGATGCACACCGAGGCCATCGTCCCTGTGACCCGAGAGGCGCTGGCCCAGGCCGGCCTCTCCTGGGAGGCCATCGACGCCATCGCCGTGACCTATGGGCCCGGGCTGCCGGGCTCCCTCGTGGTCGGGGTGAGCTTCGCCAAGGCCCTGGCCTTCGCCCGCCGCAAGCCCCTGATCGCGGTGAACCACCTGGAGGGCCATCTCTACGCCCACCGCCTCCGGGTGGAGGGGAACCCGCCGGAAGCGCTTCCGTTGCCCTTTCTGGCCCTGATCGTCTCCGGCGGGCATACGGAGCTGATCTGGGTGGAGGATCTCCTGGTGCACCGCCGGGTGGGCTGGACGATTGATGATGCGGCCGGGGAGGCCTTCGACAAAGTGGCCCGCCTCCTGGGCCTGGGGTTCCCGGGAGGGCCCGCCATCGAACGGATGGCCCAGGAGGGGGATCCCCAGGCGTTCCCCCTCCCCGCGCTGCCCAAGGTGGACGATCCGCTCTGGTTCAGCTTCAGCGGGCTGAAGACGGCGGTGCTCCGCGTCGTCGAGCGGTTCCAGGGGCGCCCCCTTCCGGTGGCGGATCTGGCCGCCTCTTTTCAGGCCGCGGCGATCGAACAGCTGGTGACCAAGACCCTGGAGGCCCTCCGCCGTTACGAGGCGCGGGCCATCCTGATCTCCGGCGGCGTCTCCGCCAACCGGCGGCTCCGGGAGGAGATGGCCCGCCGGGCCCCTGTCCCGGTGTATGTTCCCCCGCCCTGGCTGTGCACCGACAACGCGGCGATGATCGGCGCCGCGGCCGCCCTCCACGCGCGGGCCGGCCGGTTCGCGGCCCTGGACCTGGATGTGGATCCGGACGCGAAGATCGGGGTGGACGCGCATTGACCCCTCAAGCCCGCTGGACCGAGCCTTTCTGGCCCGGGGGTCTCGTGCAGGAGGTTGACAGGCCTCCCCCGGCTCGTTACACTAAATCCGGCTCATTGAGCGTGCGGAAACCCCCTGTCGGCCGCCGGCCCACGTCCCTGCCCCGCAGGAGGCCTATCCCTCAGATGTCATTCCCCTGAGGGAGGCCTGGCATAGGTTCGCAGGCGCAAGGCAGGGACCTTCAGGTGGGACGACCCCTCATAGCCCCGCCCGAGGGTTTTATGGGGCGATGGCCTGAGGTGGCTGGCCTCGATAGGGCTTCCAGGGGGATGCGCGATCAGGCTTCGGTCGTGCCTTGGCAAGCGAAAGATCCCAATTGAGCGGTGGAGCGTTCGGGATGGCCGCGGTTCAGGAATGGGTGGGAGTGGAGGAGGCGCGACGGCTGATCCTGGAGGAATTCCGGCCGCTCCCGGCGGAATCCGTGCCGCTTGCGGAAGCGCTGGGGCGGGTGCTGGCGGCGGCTATCCGCGCCGACCACGATCTCCCGCCCTTCCCCAACTCGGCGATGGATGGGTACGCCGTGCGGGCGGCGGACACCGCTGGGGCCCGGCCGGAGCAACCCGTGCGCCTCCGGGTGCTGGGGGAGGCCGCAGCCGGCCATCCGTTCCCCGGGGTGGTCGAGCCGGGCACGGCGGTGCGGATCGCGACGGGGGCGCCGCTCCCCCCGGGGGCCGATGCGGTCGTCCCGGTGGAGGACACCGACGATCGAAGCCGCCCGGGCCATCCGCCTCCAGCGGTGGTCGCGGTGTTCCGGGCAGCCCGGGTGGGCGAGCACATTCGCCCGGCGGGGGAGGACATGGCGCGGGGCGCGGTGGCCCTGGAGCCGGGGACGGTCCTGACCCCGGGGGCGCTGGCGCTGCTGGCGGCCCTCGGCCGCGCCGAGGTCCCGGTCCATCGCCGCCCGCGGGTCGCTCTGCTGGCGATCGGCGACGAGCTGGTCGAGCCCGGCCGGCCCCTTCCCCCGGGCGGCATTTACGAAACCAACCGAACCGCCCTGGCGGCCCAAGCGCGGGAGGCGGGGGCGGAGCCCATCGTCCTGGGGATCGCGCGGGATGATCCGGAGGACCTGCAGCGGCTGCTGGACGAGGCGGTGGGCCATCATCCGGATCTGATCGTGTCCTCCGCCGGGGCTTCGGTCGGCGTCTACGATTGGGTGAAAGCAGTGGTGGAACGCCACGGCGAGATCCGCCTTTGGAAGGTCCGGATCCGCCCTGGGAAGCCCTTCGCCTTCGGCCACTACCGTGGTATTCCCTTCTTCGGGCTGCCGGGCAACCCGGTCTCCGCTATGATCACCTTCGATCAGTTCGTCCGCCCGGCCCTGCGCCGGATGGCGGGGCATCCCCGCGGGGAGCGTCCGCGCATCCCGGTGCGGCTGGCCGAGCCGATCTCCAGCGATGGACGGGAAACGTATTTCCGGGCGCGGATCGCTTACGAGGGGGGCGAACTCTGGGCCCGCCTCAGCGGCCTGCAGGGATCTCACATCTTGAGCGCCATGGCGCGGGCGAACGGCCTGGTGATCCTCCCGGAGGGCGTCCGCGGTCTCCCAGCGGGTGCAACGGCGATGGCGGAGGTGTGGGGCGATCTGCAGGACCTGATGGGCGCGTTGACCCCATGAGCCATATAGGGCGCCGAGGGATCCGTGTGGTCTTAAAACGCATAGGGCTGGAGGGACCAGGAGGTCTCTGAGGCCGAACGAGGATCTTCTCCTCTCCCGGTGGGCCGGAGGCCATCTGGATGGTCATGGCGAAGTCCGTCCCCAAGCGCTAAGATGAGCCCGAAACCCGTTTCCCACGGAGGGCTTCATGAGCAAACGTGCACCTCGTGCGGCCCGCGCTTCGCCCCCGCGGCGGTGGCCGATCCTCCTGATCGCCGGGGCTGTCGTTGCCGCCGCGGCCCTCATCGGCTACCAGTTGTGGAGTAACCGGCCGGGGGAGACCATCGCCGCGGTGGATTATCCGACCGGCCTGACGCCGGATGGCTATCCATATAAAGGGAACCCGGAGGCCCAGATCGTCATCGAGGAATATTCGGACTTCCAGTGCCCCGTGTGCGCCCGTTATACCCGGGAAGTGGCTCCCCGCCTGGATGAGAAGTATGTGAAGGCTGGGAAAGTATATTATATTTTCCGGTATTTCCCTTTCCTGGGTCCGGAGTCGTTCCGGGCGGCGGAGGGGGCTGCCTGTGCCGCCGAGCAGGGGCGGTTCTGGGAGTATGAGCAGCTCGTCTTCGCCAACCAGCGCGGGGAGAACACCGGCTGGTTCTCGGACGAACGGCTCATCGGCTTCGCGGTCCGGGTGGGCCTGGATCGGGGGGCCTTCGAAGGCTGCTTGCGGTCGGGGAAATATAAAGACTTCGTCCGCGGAGCCGCCGAGGCCGGCCGCCAACGGGGGGTTCGGGCGACGCCGACGATCTTCATCAACGGCGAGAAGATCGAGGGCCTCTACGATGTGACGTTCTATGAAACTTACATCGAGACGCTGCTGCAGAGGAGCGCCCCGTAGGCGCGCGACAAGCGCAGGATGGATTCCCGGAAGGAGGGAGGGGGGCGACGGATGGCTGGGCGATCCATGGCGGCGCGAAGGGATGTGCTTCCCCTGATGCAGATGGGCCTGGCCCTGGCGGGGGCCGGCGTCGCTGGGTATCTGACATGGAGCAAGCTCCGCGGGGAGGGGCTGATCTGCATTGGGTTGCGGGGCTGCGACCTCGTCAACAACAGCCCCTACGCCGAGCTTCTGGGGATTCCGGTGGCGGCCTGGGGCCTGGGCGCCTATGGGGCCCTCTTCCTCTTCGGCCTTCCCCTCTGGGAAAGCCGGGACGCCGTGCGGCCGTGGGCCGTGGCGCTCTCCTTCGCCCTCGCTCGTGGGGGATGGCTCTTCTCGATGTATCTCACCGCCATCGAGGCGTTTGTCCTGCGCGCGTGGTGCAGCTGGTGCGTCACATCTGCTATCCTCATCACCCTGTTGCTGGGGGTGTGCGGGGTCCGCTTCCATCGCGCGTTCTATGGGTCGTGAGCCTTCGGCTCATCGGCGAACCCTCCGTGCTTCATTCCGCGCGAGGGTTGTCACCAAGCATCTGATCCGATCCGGAGATCCTGCATCTTCCATCAGGAGGAGCCTATGCCGCGCATTCGCTGTCATTATGTGGATTGCGTCTACCTTGAGGCCGGTTTGTGCACGGCCGATGAGATCGAGCTGGACCCGGAGATGGGCTGCCTCACCTATACCCAGGCGGAGGAGGAAGAGGAGGAGTGGGAGGAAGTGGAGGAGCCCCTGGAAGAGGAAGAGGAGCTGGACCTGGAAGAGGAGGAATGGGAGGAGGAGTTTGATTTGGAGGAAGACGAGGAGGACGAGGAGTGGTGATCGTGCCCTTGGGGGGCGCCGGCTGGCGCAACGAAAGGACATCCTTGGGCTGGCCCGATGGGCCGGTCCAGGGGGGCAGGGGGCGTGTGCCGTTTCCTCTTTATCCATAGCGTTTCATAAACCGGGCGATCCGCTCGAGGGCTTCCTCGATTTTCTCATAAGCGGTCGCGTAAGAGCATCGGACGTGCCCGGCGCCCCCCAGGCCGAATGCGCTGCCTGGGACGACGGCGACCTTCTCCTCCAGGAGCAGCCGCTCGCTGAACTCCTCATCGCTCATGCCGGTGCGGGCGATGGAGGGGAACGCGTAGAAGGCGCCCTTCGGCTCAAAGCACGTCAGGCCCAGCTCGTTGAGCCCCTTCACGATCAGCCGCCGGCGCCGGTCGTATTCCTGCCGCATCCGCTCCACGTGTTCCTCGCCTATCCGCAGGGCAGCCAGGGCGGCGTATTGGGAGGGGGTGGGGGCGGACATGATGGTGTATTGGTGGATCTTGCGCATGGCGGCCAGGATCTCCTTCGGGGCCGCGGCGTAGCCGATCCGCCAGCCGGTCATCGCGTAGTCTTTCGAGAACCCGCCCAGCAGGATGGTGCGCTCCCGCGCCCCAGGGAGCGAGGCGAAGCAGGTATGGATCCCATCGTAAACCAGGCGGTCGTAGATCTCATCGGAGATCACCAGGAGGTCGTATTTCTCCGCCAGGGCGGCGATGGCCATCAGCTTCTCCCGGGGCATCACGGCGCCCGTGGGGTTATTCGGGTAGCCGATGAGGATCGCCTTGGTGCGGGGCGTGATGCGGGCTTCGATGTCTGCGGGGTTGACCTGGAACTCCTCCTCGGCCCGCGTAGCGAACGCCACCGGCACGCCGCCGGCCAGCGTCACCTCGGGCGCGTAAGCGACGAAGCAGGGCTGGGGGATGATCACTTCGTCCCCGGGATCCAGGATGGCGTTGACTGCGAGGTAGAGGGCCTCCGAAACCCCCACTGTGATGAGCAGCTCCTCCTCCGGATCGTAGGAGACGCCGTAGAGGCGCTCGAGGTGCTCGGCGAGGGCCTCCCGTAGCTCGAGCAGGCCGGAGTTGCTGGTGTAGTGGGTTTCCCCCCGCAGCAGCGCTTCCACACCGGCTTTGAGGATCGGCTCTGGGGTCACGAAATCGGGCTCCCCGATGCTCAGGCTGATCACATCCTTCATTGTCGCCGCAATGTCGAAGAAGCGACGGATCCCGGAGGGCGGGATCGCGGCCACGCGCTGGGCGATCCAGTTGCGCATCGCCGTTCGCTCCCCATGGAGGATGATCAAGCTTCGCCGTCTGCTGCCTCCCATTATAGCCATAACGGGGGAACTTCGAGGAAGAGCTCAACGGAGCTCCGGCGTGTCAAGGCGCGATAGCCCCTGTTGAGGAGGGGTGGGAAGTCCAGCCATGGCTTCGCGGACCACCGCGCGGAACTCCGCCAGGATCATGGCGGTGGCCCCCCAGATCGCATGGCCGCCCAGGCGGAACACCGGGATGCGCCATCGCGCGCCATGAAGTTCCCGCTCCTCCTCGTCCTGGTGGCGGGGGTCCAGAAGCCAGGAGAGGGTAGCCTCTAGCACCTCCGCCACCTCGAGGGGGGCGGACTGGAACGTCGGGCGGGTGGGGAGATAACCAACCACTGGGTGCACGAGGAAGCGGCTGGGGGGGACGAAGAGGGGGGTAAGCGACCCCAGGATCTCCACGCGGCCCCCCAGGGGCCCCAGCTCCTCTTCCGTTTCTCGGAGGGCGGTCTCAACGATGGATTCCCCGGGCTCGCATGCGCCCCCGGGCAGGGAGATCTGGCCCTTGTGATAGGCGACGTGGAGCGTTCGAAGGGTCAGGGGGAAGGTCAGATCCATGCCGTTCGGATACAGCAGGATCAACACCGCGGCGTTGCGGGCCTGGGCCAGCTCCGCGCTCAGCGGCTCCCGCCGGTAGGGGGGAGCCATCTCCCATTGCGCCATGGGCCCAGGGAGCGGCCGGGCCAATCGCTCCCGCAGCCGCCGGATGATCGCTTCCGGCGAATGCGCCATCGCCTCCATCGCCGACATCGGCCCTATCCCCAGGTGACAGCTTCCTCCAGAAGGGCGACGACCTCTTCGTCGGGCACCTGATCGAAGTGCTCGTAGAAGGCACCGACGGCCCAGAACAGCGAGGGCGTATACAGCACGACCACCGTGTCCGCCTCCGCCTCCACCCGGGGGAGCATCTCCGGGGGGGCCACCGGGGCGGCGACGATCCGTCGCTGGGCCCCTCGGTTCCGCAGGGAGCGCAGGCTGACCCGCATCGTCGCCCCGGTCGCGATCCCATCATCCACCACCACGACCGTCCGGCCCTCCACCGGGATCGGCGGTCGGGTGCCGCGGAAGAGGGCCGCCCGCCGCCGCAGCTCCTCTTGCTGGCGGCGGACCTCCTCCTCGATGTAAGCGGGGGGGACCTCCAGCTCGGCGATGGCGAGGGGATCAATCCATAGCGTCCCGTCCTCGGCCACCGCGCCGATCGCCAGCTCCGGGTTGCCGGGCGCTCCTAACTTATGGGCCAGAACCACGTCGAGGGGGGCCTGGAGGGCGCGGGCGACCTCGTAGGCGACTACCACGCCCCCTCGGGGGATCCCCAGCACGACCAGACGCCCTGCCCGGACCTCCGGCTCCAGACCCCGCAACGCCTCCGCCAGCCGCTGCCCCGCTTCCCTTCGATCCCGAAACCGCATGGAAAGCTCTCCTTCCAAACCGAAGGAAGCCGTGATCGTCAGCCTCTACCCTTCTTTCCGGGCAAGGGGATCCCCGCGGCGATCCCCTTCACCCGGAACGCTGCAAAGGAAGGATTTCTTCCTCCACTTAATATTAGCCCGAACGGCCCTGCCAGGGCAGCGCGAGCGCCATTCTTACGAGGCACGCTTTCGGGTCCTCCATTCTTTCGCGAGCGATAAGGCGATCATCTTCAAATTTATGCGTGGAATGGGTGGGCGGCGCCGCCACCGACCCTTGACAGAGGAAAGCGCTCCTCCTAAGATGAGCTTGAAAGCCCATGGATTCTCAAGCACAGGAGGTCCTCGATGAAACGCTTCGGGTTTCGGGCCGTGGTCGGAGCGTTAATCCTCGGCCTGGCGCTCAGCGCCTGTGCCCCTCAGAAGCCTCCGCTGGGCAGCGAGCAGAACCCCCTGGTGATGGTCTTCGTGCCCTCCGGGGAATCCGAGGAGATCAAGCGGGGCGGGGAGCAGCTCGCTCAATTGCTTGGCCAGAAGCTGAACATGAAGGTGAGGCTGAATCTCGCCAGCAGCTATGCCGCTGCGGTGGAGGCCATGGGGGCGGGCCAGGCCCAGATCGGCTGGTTGAATACGCTGAGTTATCTCCTGGCCCATGAGAAGTATGGTGTGGATGTGATTTTGGCGACTGTGCGCTTCAACCAGACCTACTACACCGGCCAGATCATCGTGCGGGCCGGCTCAGGGATCAAGACCATCGCCGACCTCAAGGGCAAGACGATGTGCTGGGTGGATCCCCTCTCCACCTCCGGTTACCTGATGCCCCGTATCCTGCTCAAGGCCAACGGCGTGGATCCGGACAAGGATTTCGCCAAGACGGTGAACGCAGGCTCCCATCCCAACGTGGTGAAGGCGGTCTACAATGGGGACTGCGATGCGGGGGCGACCTATGTGGATGCCCGGGGGGTGGTGGAGAAGGACCTGCCGGACGTTAAACAGAAGGTGGAGGTGCTGGCGACCACGGCGAAGATCCCCAACGACAACGTCAGTGTGACCAAGGAGCTCCCCAAGGATCTGAAGGAGAAGATCCGCCAGGCGCTGCTGGAGATCGCCCAATCGGAGGAGGGCAAGAAGGCGCTGCAGACGGTCTATCAGATCGAGGGCCTGCAGGTGGTGGACGACTCCTTCTACGATGAGTTCCGGGCCCAGCTCAGCGCCTCCGGATACAAGCTGGAGGATCTGGTGAAGCCGGCGAAGTGAGCCGGCCGGCTGGGCCCCGGGTGCAGACCGGAGGGGAAACCGCTGAAGGGGCGCTGGGGTGGGGCATCCCAGCGCCCCCTTTCGGAAGCCGGCTCGGGCAGCCCAGCCGCCCGTGGGACGAAGCCCAAGATGGAAGGTCTCCTATGCCCCTGATCGTGGAGCGGCTCACCAAGATCTACCCGGATGGCACGCAGGCGCTGCGCGAGGTCAGTTTCACCGTTGAGGATGGGGAGTTCGTGGCCATCATCGGGCTCAGCGGGGCCGGGAAGAGCACCCTGCTCCGTTGCATCAATCGCCTGATCGAGCCCACCTCGGGCCGGGTGATCTGGAACGGGATCGACATCACCGCCGCCTCGCCGCGGGAGCTGCGGCGGATCCGGCGGCAGATCGGGATGATCTTCCAGCAGTTCAACCTGGTCAAGCGGGTGACCGTCCTCACCAACGTCCTCGCCGGACGCCTCGGATACGTCAACCCATGGCTGAGCCTCCTGGGTTACTTCCCGCCCGCTGAGGTCCAGCGGGCGATGTGGGCGCTGGAGCGGGTGGGCCTGGCGGACCTGGCCGACAAGCGCGCCGATGAGCTTTCGGGGGGTCAGCAACAGCGGGTGGGCATCGCCCGGGCGCTGATGCAGGAGCCGCGTCTTCTCCTGGCCGATGAACCGGTCGCCAGCCTGGATCCGGTCCTCGCCCACTCCATCCTCCGTTACATTGAGGAGCTGAACCGGAAAGAGGGGGTGACTGTCATCTGTAGCCTGCACTTCCTGGACCTCGTCCACCGCTACGCCACGCGGGTGATCGGGCTGAAGGATGGAGTCAAGGTGTTCGACGGGCGGCCGGACGAGATTGACGATCGCCGCTTCAAGGAGATCTACGGCCAGGAGGCGGAGCGGATTGGCGGCTGAGGGTCGGCCTCCGCGCGCATACGCGCTCCTCCCGGGCCTGGCGTATCGGGCCATGGGGTTGCAAACCATGGCCGGGGCTTGGCTCGGCGTTTCCCTCTCTTTGATCGGCCTCGCGGTATGGCGGGGCCATCCCTGGCTGTGGGCGGGGGCGGGGCTATGGTGGATCGGGACGGGTTACGACGCGTGGCGGCGGCTGCGGGGCCGACGGCCTCGCCTGTGGCCCGCCGCCCTGGTCGCGCTGGCCGCGATCTACGGGGTGGGCTGGGAGGTCACCGAGATCCACCCCCTGGCCCCCTTCGAGCGGTTCGACAAGATGCGGCCCTATCTGATCGCCCTGACCCAGCCCGACCTCCTGACTTATCCTACAAAACAACAGGTGCTTCGCGTTTCGGTGGAAGTCCCCTGCGTCCGCGCGCCCTTGCCTGTGGAGATCCATGGGGAGGCCCGCGTGTGGCTCTCTGCGGGCTGCGCCCAGGCCGGCGATCCGCTCACCCTCCGCGGCGAGGGTTTCCCCCCGGGCATCTCGGTGGAGCTGTGGTGGGTGAACCCCATCGGGGAGCGCCAGCGGATCCTCCAGGAAGGCCGTTCCCTCGCCCTGCGCGCGGATCCCTCCGGGCGCTTCCTCGTGACCTTCCTGGCTCCCCGGGCGGTCCCGGCGGGGTTCGAGCCGCCCCCTGGCCAATCTCAGACCCACACGCTGGAGATCCAGGCGGTGCAGGTGATCGGAGGGCCCCGCCCCAGCGAGGCGCTGCTGGAGGTGGCGGAGAAAATGGGGGAGACCGTGGCCATCGCGTTGCTAGCCACCACCTTTGCGGTGCTGATCGCCGCCCCTCTCTCCTTCCTGGCCGCGCGCAACTTGATGGGAGGGTCCCCGCTGGCCCGCCTGGTTTACTACGGGATGCGGGCGTTCTTCAACATCGTCCGTTCGGTGGAGCCGCTGATCTTCGGGATCGTGTTCGTGGTGTGGGTCGGATTGGGGTCCTTCGCCGGGATGCTCGCCTTGATGGTTCACTCCGTCGCCGCGTTGGGGAAGCTCTTCTCCGAGATCGTCGAGCACATTGACCCGGGCCCGGTGGAGGCCCTGACGGCGACGGGGGCCAACCGGTTGCAGGTCATCCGCTACGCGGTCCTCCCCCAGGTGGTGCCAGAGTTCGTTTCCTTCGCCGTCTATCGCTGGGACATCAACGTTCGGATGTCGACGATCATCGGCTTCGTGGGGGGCGGGGGGATCGGCTTCCGGCTGAGCGAGTGGATCCGGCTGAGCGCCTACCGCCAGGTGGCGACGGCGGTCATCGGCATCGCCCTGGTGGTGATGGCCCTGGACTATCTGAGCGCCCAGATCCGCCGCCGCATCGTGTGAGGTCGTCGGCGAGGGCATCCACTCTTTCCATCGCGATAACTTCGAAAGGCTTCGGAGGGGCATGCATCGTCATCGGACATGGATCTGGATGATCGGGGGCCTGCTGGCCCTGGGGGTATATGCCTGGTCCTGGCGCGCTGTCGGGGTGGATTTAGGGAAACTGATCGAGCCTCAAGCGGCCCAGCGCGCGCGGGAGATCATGACCGCTTTCATCACCCCAGAGCTCTTGGTTCCGGAGCGCGGGATCGAGCGCGTGGAGGCTCCGGTGCGGGTGCCGTGCGGATCCGGAGGCGCCCCGGAGGAGGTGGCGATCGGGGAGGGCCCCCGCCTGTTCCTTCCCGTGTGTGTTTCCCCAGGGGCGCGAATTCAGATCCGGGGAGAGGGGTTCCGCCCGCGCAGCGAGCTGCTGGTGCGGTGGATCTTCGCGCCGAGCCCCCGGCTGCCGCTGGGCGGCGAATTGCTGGCGGGGCGAACCCAAACGGACGCCGAGGGCCGCTTCGCGTTAGAGGTGGAGGTCCGGCCGCTCCTGGCCCAGGAGGGGGGCGCCCGGCTGCAGGCGGAGGCCCGCTGGGAGGGACGGTGGCAGGTCAGCCCGGCGCTGCGCCAGACCCTCGAGCGGATGCTCCAGACGATCTTCCTGGCGCTGATGGCCACCACTATGGCGACCGCGATCGCCGCCCCGCTGTCGTTCTTAGCGGCGCGCAACATCACTGCCCGCGGGCCACTGGGCACCGCGATCTATTACGCCGTCCGCACGGCCATGAACGTCGTGCGTTCCATCGAACCCCTGGTGGTGGCCGCGATCTTCGCCACGTGGGTGGGGTTCGGCCCCTTCGCGGGGGTGCTGGCCCTGGCGCTGGCCACCGTGGTCAACCTGGGCAAGCTGTTCTCCGAGGTCATCGAGACCATCGACCCGGGGCCCGTGGAGGCCCTTACAGCCACCGGGGCCAACTTCCTCCAGGTGATCCGTTACGCGGTGATTCCCCAGATCACCCTGCCGTTCCTCGCGTTCATTATCTATCATTGGGACATCAACATCCGGATCTCCACCGTCGTGGGGTTCGTGGGGGGTGGGGGGATCGGATACCAGTTAAAGCTGTGGATTGATCAGACGGATTATCACAAGGCGGGGACCGCGGTGTGGGCCATCGTGGCGGTGGTGTCGGCGATGGACTATCTCAGCGCCCGCCTGCGGGAGGCAATCCGATAGCCAACCGGCATACATCTTTGCTCGCCGCTCTACGAGCGCGGGGGGCGGGCGAAGTAGCGTAAGGCGATGCGGATTTTCTCCTCGAGGGGCAGGTTGGGGTCCGGCGGCACTTGGGCCAGGGCCGCCTGGGCTTCCACCACACTGTATCCCAGCGCTGTGAGGGCGGCGAGGATCTCCGCTTCGTCCGCGCGCGGGGAAGGGGCGCCGGGGGCGGGGGCCGCGCCGATCCGCTCCTTCAGATGAAGGATGATGGTCCGCGCGGTTTTGGGGCCGATGCCGGGGACCCGGCGCAGGACCTCCACCTGTTCCTGGGCGATGGCCGCCCGCAGGGCCGGAGCGGAGAGGCCCAGCAGTGCCAGGGCGGCCCGCGGGCCCACCCCGTTGACGGTGAGGAGCTGCTCGAAGAGCTCCCGCTCCTCCTCGTCGGCGAACCCATACAAGGTGAAGGTCAGGGCATGGCCCTCGATCCGGGCCAGCAGGGCCGTGTGCAGGGCCAGGGGCTCCCCGACGCGCGCCCGGGCGAGGACGCTCGGGGGCACGTAAACCTGGAGCCCCAGGCCGTTCACATCGAGCCGGACCCAATCCTTGCCGATCGCTTCCACAATCCCTCGCACCTGAACCAGCATGGCGTCCTCTCCAGGCCTGAATGGAGCGAGTTGGGGCTGCTTCACACTCCGACGAGGAGCTCCCATGCCGGGAGCCCGGCGATGTCGGCCGCGGGCGGCCACGGCCGGGCGGGTGGGGGCGTCGGGAGCGCCGCATAGGCCGGCGCGGTGATCAACCACAGGCCCGGCGGGCTGAGATACACCAGCCGGAGTGCCTCCTCCACCGCTTGCCCGAGCATCGCCCCCGCTGCAAGCCCCGGGCTTTCCAGCCAGCCCACCCGTACCGCGCCGGTGTGGAGCACGGCCCCCCATCGGGGCTTCCCCGGCTCCGAGGACGGAAGGGCTCGGATGGCCTGGGAGATGTTGGGGAAAAGGGCGAGCAGGCTGGCGTCTGGGAGGGGAAGGAGGAGTCCACCCTCCTGTCGCAGGTGACGAGTCCAGCGGGCCCATTCGGAAAGCAGCCGCTCGATGCTCGATGGGTTCGCAGGGCGCAGCGCCAGGATCCCCGCGGCGGGATAGGTCCCGTGGGCCGGGAGGGGTGGACGGAAGGCGGCCAGCCAGCGGAACCCGGCGCGCAGCGCGGCCAGACGTTCCGCCACCGCGATCCGAGCCAGCAGCTCCTGAGGGGCATAGGGCTTCGTCACGTAGTCATCCGCCCCCTGCCGGAGGGCCTCGGCGATCTGGTCCGGATCCGTGCGTCCGGAGACCACCAGGATGGTGAGGTTCCAGCCGAACGGCTGGGCGCGCAGCTCCTTCAGCCAGGCCAATCCATCCCCATCGGGGAGGTTGAGATCCAATACGATCACCGAGGGGCGGAGCTCCAGCAAGCGCTGCCGGGCGGTCCGGAGGTTGGGGGCGACCACTGCGGGCCGGCGGCTCCAGCCGAGCAGCTCTTGCAGCGCCTGGGCCTCGGAGGGCTGGTCTTCGACGATGAGAACGGGGCCGATCATCGGAACCCTCGCAGGCAGGGGGATGGGCGGCCGCCCAATCCCTGCGATGGCCTGGGCTCAAAGGATGGCTGAGAGTCGGGCGTGGTTCAGATGGCAGATCGCAACCGCCAGGGCGTCGGCGACGTCATCGGGCCGGGGGATGTCCGGCAGGCGCAGGAGCATGCGGACCATGGCCTGGATCTGGGCTTTAGGGGCGCTCCCATATCCGACCAAGGCCTGCTTCACGTCGGCGGGCGTGTATTCATAGACAGGGATGTCCGCCTGGGCGAGGGCCAGCAGGGTCACGCCACGGGCCTGCCCGACAGCGAAGGCCGTGGTGACATTGCGTCCGAAGAAGACCCGCTCGATGGCCGCGACGTCCGGATGGTAGGATCGGATCAGCGATTGGAGGGCCTCATATAGCTGGCGGAGGCGGAGCGGGAGCGGATCCCCCGCCGGCGTCCGGATGTCCCCATAGGTCAGGGCCTCAAGCTCCCCCGCCCGATCCTCGACCAGCCCATAGCCGGTGATGGCGATCCCCGGGTCGATCCCTAACACCCGCATCAGGCGGCCTGTGCCTCGTATTTGCGGATCAGCTCGTCGGAGATCTCCAGGTTCGAATAAACCTGCTGCACGTCGTCCAGCTCCTCCAGGGCGTCCACCAAGGACATCACCGACATGGTGGCGTGGTCGTCCAGGGTCACCCGCGTCTTGGGCCGCATCGTCAACTCCGCGTTATCAATCGTCAGGCCGGCCTGGAGCAGGGCCTGGCGCACCGCCTGGAGGTCCTCTGGGGCGGTGTAGATCTCCACCAGATCCTCGCTGATCTCCACATCCTCCGCCCCGGCCTCGATGGCGAGCTCGAAGATCCTTTCGGGGTCATGGCCGTTGGGCCGGATGGCGATGTAGCCCTTTTTCTCGAAGTTCCACATCACGGCCCCGGATTCGGCCAGGCTGCCGCCGTGGCGGGAGAAGATCCGACGGAGCTCGGCCACCGTCCGGTTTCGGTTGTCGGTCAGCACCCGCACGAGGAGAGCCACGCCGTGGGGGCCGTAGCCCTCGTAGATCAGCTCCTCGAATTGCTCAACGCCCTTCTCCAATCCAGCCCCGCGTCGGATGGCCCGCTCGATGTTCTCCTTCGGCATGTTGGCCGCCCGGGCCCGCTCGATTGCCAGCCGGAGCCGCAGGTTCGTCTCCGGATCGGGCCCACCCTCACGGGCAGCGACGATAAGCTCTCGGGTCAGACGGCTGAACAGCTGCCCGCGCTTGGCGTCCATCGCGGCTTTGCGATGTTTGATGTTCGCCCATTTGCTGTGTCCGGCCATCGAGAGCTCCCTCCTCAGAGGGTGTGGCGGGGATCTCCTCCATCGCAATTCTATCATAATCCGGGGTGCCGTCTCCTATCTTGAGGGAGCAGATGGGGGGTGAGCCTCTCTCCCTCACGGGGATGTGGAGGACAATCCGGAGGCCCTTCGGCCCGATGGCCCGAAAAACAGTCGCCGGGACGTGGAGCGTCCCAGCGACTTCAGTTTAGGCTTCCTCGGCGGGGTGAAGCCCGCCGCCTGGGGGCATATAGATGCCTTAGGGCGCGCTGACCGCGCGGTAGGCGTTGATCCGCCCCCAATACCAGTAGCGCCCGGTGCCGGGGATGGGGTCGGCGTTGGCCTCGATGCGCTGGCGGACGCATGCGTTCGTGGCGCATTTGCCCGTAGCCCACACCAGCCCGGCCAGGCCGGCCACGTGGGGGGTCGCCATGGAGGTGCCGTTCAAGGCGTCATAGGTAGTGAAGTAACCATACTGGGTGGTCAGGTCAACCGGGGTGTCGGGCATGGTGGAGAGGATGCGGACGCCCGGCGCGGCCACGTCCACCCAACGGGCCCCGTAGTTAGAGAAGGAAGCTTTCTGGTCGTTCTCATCGGTGGCGGCGACGGCGATGCAGTTGGGGTAGGCCGCAGGGTAGGTCTTCGCGCTGGAGCCGCTGTTGCCGGCCGCGCAGGCCAGCACCGCCCCTTTGTTCCAAGCGTAGTTCACGGCGTTCTTGAGCGTGGTCGATCCGATAGAGCCGCCCAGGCTCAGGTTGATCACCTTGGCGCCGTTGTCGGCAGCCCAGACGATCCCATCGGCCACCTGGGCGTAGGTCCCCGACCCACTGGCGTTCAGGACCTTGGCCGCGAGCAGACTGACCCCCCAGTTCATGCCGGCCACGCCGACCCCGTTATCCGTTAAAGCCCCGATGGTCCCCGCCACATGGGTGCCGTGGCCGTTGTCGTCTTCCGCGTTGTTGTCGTTGTTCACGAAATCCCGCTGGGCGGCCACAGGGGGGAGATCGGGATGGCTGTTGTCGATCCCGGTGTCCACCACCGCGATGCGGATGGCGCTGGAGCCGGTGGTCAGATCCCAGGCCGCGTAGGCCTCGATCTTCCCCCAGGCCCATTGGGAGATGCAGCCCGCCTTCGAGGAGTTATAGCAGGTCGTGTTGTCGTAGGGGTCGTCGGGATCCAGCCCGATAGTGGCGACGCCGTTCAGCTCCGCATATTCCACCTGGGGATTGCGGCTTAAGGCGGCCAGCATCGCGTCCAGGGCCGAGGGGGGAACCTTCACCACCCAGACGCCCAGGAGGGTCTGGTGGTGGAGGCGGAAGCCGAACGCATGGGCGAGCGCGGCAGGATTCGCGCCCGGCGCGAACTTCACGAGGAGCTCATCAGGCACATAGCTGCCTGGGGGAAGCCCTTGGGTCGAGGGGATATGGGGAGCCCACCCCAAAGCGCCAAGGGTGAAGATCACCGTGAGGACCAGCCATCGCCGCCGCATGGGCGCCCTCCGGGATAAGGATCGGTCGTCCTGGCCCCCGCCGATGCCGGTTCCGAATCCGGCTAGCGGTTTCCTGGTATTATACCGCTCGGGCGTGCGCTCGCGATCCGAGCTTGGGATGATGAGGGGCTATCCGCCCCTTCAGCGATCTCCCCAAAAAGTTGGCCAGGCACTTCGAGGCGAGGGCTTGCGATGCGGCGATGGAGCGTCTTCCTCCAGGCGATCGTGCCGGTTCTGCTGTTGGCCGGGCTGCCGGTCCTGCTGCTCGGCCCGACGCTGACCGGGGCGCGGACGCTGATCCCGGCCGACAATCTCTACGAGTGGCAGCCGTGGCGGGGGGCGGCTGAGCGGACGATCCCGCACAACGCGCTGCTCTCGGACCTCGTGCTGGAGAATTACGCGTGGAAGCGGTTCCTCGTGGCGGCTTTCCAGCGGGGGGAGCTTCCCCTATGGAACCCCTACCTCTTCGCCGGGGCGCCCTTCCTGGCCAACGGGCAGCATTCCGCCCTGTATCCGTTCACCGCGCTCTTCCTTCTCCTCCCCATCCCTCAGGCCTATGGCCTCTTCAACGCCCTGCAGCTGTTCCTGGCCGGGCTGGGGATGTATCTCCTGGCCCGGGCGTGGGGGCTGGGCCGGGCGGCGGCGACCTTCGCGGGGGTGGCCTATGAGCTGAGCGCCTTCATGGTGGTGAGCCTGGTGTTCCCCATGATCGTCGCCGGCGCCGCTTGGTTCCCGTATCTGCTGGCCGCACTCCACGCGGCGATCGAGCGGCGCCCGCTGCTCGGCCGCCCGGCCGCTCTGCCATGGGCGCTCCTGGCGGCCCTCGCGCTGGCGTTAAACATCCTGGCCGGGCATATTGAGATCACCTACTACACGGGCCTGATCGGGGCGGGCTACGGTCTGTGGGGGGCCCTTCAGGCGGTGGGGCGGGCGCCTCGTGTCCCGTGGCGGGAGCGGGCCGCCCGGGCTCTGGCCCCGTTGGGATGGACCGGCCTGGCGCTGGGGTTGGGGTTCGCCCTGGGCGCGGCCCAGTGGGTGCCCTTTTACGAGGTCGCGCGGGAGAACTTCCGGGAAGGGACGGCCACCCTGCGGCAGGTGCTGGGGTGGGCCTATCCCTGGCGCCATCTCCTGGTGTTTCTGATCCCCGATTTCTACGGCAACCCCAGCCACCACGGCGTGCGGGATGTGTTCACCGGGGAATGGATGCCCTTCACGGTGAACGCCTATGGGCAGCCCAATCCCAACGGGGCCTTCACCAGCCACTGGGGGATCAAGAATTATGTGGAAGGGGGCGCTTACCTCGGGCTGCTGCCATGGGCCTTCGCCGCCCTCGCATTGGCCCGCTGGCGGTCGCTGCGCCGCTCCGGCGTCCCGTTGGGGTTTTTGGCCCTCCTGGCGGCGCTCTCGTTCTCGTTCGCCTTCGGGCTTCCCCTTTATGCGCTGCTGTATTACGGGCTGCCAGGCTTCAATCAACTGCACACCCCGTTCCGCTGGATCTGGCCGTTCACCCTGGCGATGGCCGGCCTGGCCGGGGCCGGTTTCGATCAGGCGGTGCGGGCCGAGGGGGGCGCACGGCGGTGGGCGGGTATGGGGCTGCTGGGGATGGGGCTGGGGACCCTGGCCGCGTTGGGCCTCGCCCGGTGGGCGGCGCCGGAGGCCGCCCTGGCCCTCGCGGATCGGGCCCTGCACGCGCTGGCCAAGGCGCCCGAGGCGTTCCCCAACGCCCGGATGTTCTTCTCTTATCAGTTCTGGAATCTGCTCCGCTTCGGGCTCATCGCGGCGGGGAGCGGCCTGGCGCTGCTCGCGCTCCGGCGGCCATGGGGCCCGGCGCTGGCGATCGGGATGCTGGCCCTGGACCTGCTCCAGGCGGGGGCGGGGTTCCATCCCGCGGCGGACCCCCGCCGGCTGACCGATGAGCCGCCGGTGGTGCGCTTCCTGAAAGCCGATCGCGGCCTGTGGCGGCTGACCACCTTCGACCCTCATGGCCGGAAGACCTTCAACGCCAACGGGCCGTGGCTCTACGATCTCCAGGATATCCGGGGCTACGATTCCATCATCCTGAAGCGCTACGTGGCCTATCTCTCGGCGATCCAGCCTCAGCATGAGCTCCCCTTCAACCGCATCGCGCCTATCACGGACCCGGGTGCCCTGGATTCGCCGTTGCTCGACGCCCTCAACGTCAAATACGTCGTCACCGAGGAGACGATCGCCTCGCCGCGCTACACTCTGATTTACGAGGGAGAGGTGCGGGTCTACCGCAACGAGGGAGCGATGCCCCGGGCGTGGACGCTCCCGCTCACCGCCACCGTGTTCCACCGGGACCCCATCGCGGCGCTGCGCCAGTTCGACCCCCGGTTCTATGTCGTGGTGGATCGGCCGATCCCGGAGCTGGAGCGCTTCGGGGCGCCCGCGGTCCCGCGCCCGGCTGCGGTCACCGCTTACGGGATCAACGAGGTGTGGATCGATGTGGCGGTCGAGGAGCCCTCATGGTTGGTGCTGGCGGACACCTTCTTCCCGGGCTGGGTGGCCTACCGGCGGCCCATCGGGGGAAGCGAGCGCGACGAGGAGCGGCTGGAGATCTACGCTGCGAACGGCCTGTTCCGCGCGGTGGCGCTTCCCCCCGGCCGCTGGACGGTGCGCTTCCGCTACAGCCCCCTCTCGGTCAAGCTGGGGTTCTTCGGGACCTTCATCGGGGGGATGGCGGCGCTCTTCATGGGGATCGTCTGGGCCTGGGGGCGCCTCTACCGGGCGGAGGTGGAGCGGTCCACCGCGTGGCGCGTCCTCAAGAACAGCCTAACCGCTATGCTCCTCAACCTCTTCACGCGCTCGATTGACTTCGCCTTCGCGGCCCTGATGCTGCGCATCCTGGGGCCGGAGGCGGCTGGGAAGTATTACTTCGCCATCGTGCTGGTGGGCTGGTATGAGATCCTCTCGAACTTCGGCCTCAACGTCTGGCTCACCCGAGAGGGGGCGAAGCGCCCGGAGGCCGTCAACCGTTACTTCGTCAACAGCTCAGCGGTGCGGCTGATCCTGCTGGCGGCATGGATGCCGCTGCTGCTGGCCATCACCGGCCTCTGGATGGGGGCGTTTCGGCTCACGGGGGATACCGCCCTGGCCATCCTCCTCTTAGCCCTGGCCCAGGCCCCGGCCAGCCTCGCCACGGGCGTCACCGCCCTCTTCTACATTTACGAGAAAGCGGAGATCCCTGCCGCGCTCACGGTGGTGACCGTGCTCCTCAAGGTGAGCCTGGGGGTGCCCATCCTGCTGGCCGGCGGCGGCTTCGTGGGGCTGGCCGCTTCCTCGGTGGCGGTCAACACGATCACCCTCGCCCTCTTAAGCGGCATCGCGTTTCGCTTGTTCTTCCGCCCCCGCTGGGAGGGCGATCCGGCCCTGCGCCGGGAGATGATCCGGGAGTCCGGCCCCCTGATGCTCAATCACCTCCTGGCCACGCTGTTCTTCAAGATCGATGTGCCAATCCTTCAGGCGTTGAAAGGCGATGTCCAGGTGGGGTGGTATAGCACGGCCTACAAGTGGCTGGACGCTCTGAACATCATCCCGGCGTATACGACGTTCGCGGTCTTCCCTGTGATCTCGCGCCAGGCGGCGGAATCCCCCGCGGCCATGCGGCGCTCGGTGATCCTCACGCTCAAAGGGCTGGCCGCCCTGGCGGTCTTCACCGCCGCGCTTTTCACCTTCCTGGCGGAGCCCCTCTCCTGGCTCCTGGGGGGCGCTGCGTATCTGCCCCACGCGGCCGTCGCCCTGCGGATCATGATCTGGTCCATCCCCATCGGCTGGATGAACAGCCTGATCAACTACGTCCTGGTGGCCCTGGGCCGCCAGCGCGATCAGACGAAGGCCTTTCTCATCGCCCTGGGATTCAACGCCATCGCCAACCTGCTCACCATCCCGGCTTTCGGCTATCCGGCGGCGGCGGCTATCACCATCCTGTCGGAGGTCGTGGAGGGGGCGGCGTTTTATTACGATCTGCGGCGGACCCTGGGGCCGTTGCCATGGGGGGAGATCCTGGGGCGGCCGCTGCTCGCCGGCGGGGTGATGATGGGGCTGATGGGGGCCCTGTGGGGGATCGCGCCGGTGGCGGCGCTGGCCCTCGGCCCCCTCGGCTATGGCCTGGCGTGGTGGCGGCTGCGCCCCTTCACCCCCGAGGAGTCGGAGCGGATCCGCGAGGCGTTCCCGGCGAGCCGCTGGCTGCTGGGACCCCTGCGGATGGGGGCGCGGATCCCCGAATAGCGATGGCCTCACACCCGGGCCAGGGCCTGATCGAGATCCGCCAGGAGATCGTCCGTATCTTCGATCCCCAGGGAGAGGCGGACCAAGTTATCGGTGATGCCGATGGCCAGGCGGTCCTCCGGCTCCATCTCGTAGTAGGACATGAGCGCCGGCTGTTCCACCAGGCTCTCCACCCCGCCCAGGCTGGGGGCGATGTAGGGGATCTGGAGGGCGTCGATGAACCGCGAGGTTCCCTCCCGGTCGGCGGCGACCTCGAAGGTGACCACTCCCCCGAAGCCGCGCATCAGCCGGCGGGCCACGGCGTGATCGGGGTGGGAGGGGAGGCCCGGATACCAGACCTGACGGATCTTGGGGTGGGCGCTGAGGAACTCGGCCACCCGCATGCCGTTCTCGTTCTGCCGTTGCACCCGCAGGGCGAGGGTCTTCAAGCCCCGCAGCACCAGGTAGGCGGCGTGGGGGTCGAGGATGCCCCCGAGCATGGCCTGCATCTCCCGCAGGCCGGCGATCAGGTCGGCCGGCCCGGCGACCACCCCGGCCATCACATCGTTGTGGCCGCAAAGGTATTTGGTCGCGCTGTGGACCACCAGATCAATGCCGTAATCCAGGGGGCGCAGGTTGATCGGGGTGGCGAACGTGCTGTCCACGACCGTCCGGATGCGATGCCGTCGGGCGATCTCCGCCAGCCGCTCCAGATCCACCACCCGCAGGTAAGGGTTCGTGGGGGTCTCGGTGAAGATCAAGCGGGTGTGAGGGCGGATCGCCGCTTCCAGCGCCTCGAAATCCCCGATGGGCACTACGGTCACCTCCACGCCGAAGCGGCGGAGGAACTGAAGGGCGAGCTGGCGGGTGCGGCGGTAGGCGTCTTCGGTGACGATGAGGTGGGCGCCGCTGCGCAGGAAGGCGAGGAGGATGGCGGTGATGGCCGCCATGCCGGTGGAGAAGGCGGCGGCGGCTTCCGCCCCCTCCAGGGCGGCCACCCGGGCCTCCAGGGCCGCCACCGTGGGGTTCCCGTAGCGCCCGTAATCCACGCGGCCGCGGGCTTCCCCCCAGAGCTTGGCTTCCTGGAAGGCGATCAGGTCCGCGGTGTTCCGGAAGGCGTAGGTGGCCGTCTGGATGATGGGGGGAACGACGGCGTGATACGGGTTATGGCGCTCTTCACCCCCGTGGACCGCGAGCGTGGAGGGCCCGCGGGTCTCCGTCTGGGGGGCGCATCCGGTTTCGGTCTGCACGTCCATCGCCGGCACCTCCTCACTTCGGTGGGAAGCGATCGGGTTTCCCCAAAGGATGAGCGTTCCACGGGATCTCGATCGGCGGAGCAAGGAGAGGCCTGGATGGGATAACAAAAAGGCCCCTTCTGGGAAAAGGGGCCTTCGATCAGGCCACCCTTATCTCCCAGAAGCGCGGCGAACGCTTCTGCCGGATTTGGCACCTTACCCGCGCGGCCGTTCGCCGGTCGGCCGCGGATGACAGCGGGCAGGTTGCCGGGGCTTCCTCGGGCCGGGTCCCTCCACCCACTCTCGATAAGAGCGGCGCTCGTATTCAGTTGGAAGCCGGGGCGAGCCCGGCGGTTTAAGGCAATTTTAGCGAAAAGCGCTATTGAACGCAAATCCGAGCCCGCCGGATCAGCGGGCCTCCGGGGGCTCGGGGAGGTCTTCCCAATCGTCTTCGAAGGCGACCTCCTCTTTCCCTTGAAGCCGTTCGATCACCTTATCCACGATCAGGGCCAGGTGGCGGGGATGGCGGACGAAGTCCAGGCGATCCGCAGGGATGGTGAGCACGGGGCACAGGTTGAAGCATCGCACCCATTCCTCATAGAGCGCATTGAGGCGGGCCAGGTAGTCAGTTGAGATCGCCCGCTCGAACGGGCGGCCCCGCATGGCGATGCGGCGCAGCAGCGTGGGGACGGAGGCCCGCAGGTAGAGCACCAGATCGGGCGGCGGGAGGAAGGTGAGCAGCGTCTCGTAAAGCTCCCGATAGACCCGCCAATCCCGCTCGCTCAGGGCCCCGCGCTCATAAAGGTTTCTGGCGAAGATCTCCGCGTCCTCGTAGATGGTGCGGTCCTGGATCACCGAATGGGGCCGTTGCAGCAGCATGACGTGATGGCGGAGCCGTCGGCCCAGGAAGAAGATCTGGGAGTGGAAGCCCCAGCGGGCCATGTCCTGATAGAAATCCGCCAGGTATGGGTTGTCGTCCACGGCCTCGAAGAACGGCTCCCACCCCAAGGCCTCCGCCAGCCGCTCCGTGAGCGCCGATTTCCCCACGCCGATGTTCCCGGCGATGGCGATGAATTTCTTCCCCGAAAGTCCGTGGTCGGTCACCGTCTTACCTCCCCTCTGCGGATCCCGAGGCGATCAGCCGCTCCCGGTGATGTTCCCACACGAACCGATGCCCGATCGCCCGGAAGACGCCCCAGCCTCGCCATGGGGGATCCAGCTGCTCCAAGTGGCGGGCGATCTCCGGGAGGGCCTCGGGAGGAATCCAGCGGAAGGCGGCGATCTGCTCCGCGTGGTCTGCGGCCCGAGGCTCCCCCTCAGTGCGCACGTGGAAGACGAACGAGACGAACGGAACTCCTCGATTGGTGGCGCCTTCCGAGGGGTAGATCGTGTAGGTGATCAGCCCCCACCATGCTGCCGAACGCACCGGCAGGCCGGTCTCCTCCGCCATCTCCCGGTGCAGGGCCGTCCAGGCGGTTTCCTCCCAGCCGACCCCGCCGGTCAGCAGGCGATAGGCGTCGGGGGGGTAAAAGGCTTTGGTGTGGACCAGGATCTCGCCGCTCGGCCGCTGGATGACCAGGAGGACTTCCCCCCGCCGCCGGTCCAGGCTCCCGCGCACCTCCTCCCACCAGCCGTCCTCGACGACCGTGGCGTGGAGGTGCGGCTGAGGCCCGAAATGGGCGGTGAGGGTCTCCAGCTCAGAGGGAGCGATGAGCGGTCGGTTCACGGTCGGCCCCCAGGGGATGCGGGATACGGTTGCGGCGAGCGGGTGTCCTCACGCGCCCGCTTCGGGACAGCGAAGGGGCGGGAAGGCGCGTTCCCCTCCTCATCCAGGACCCCGCTGCGCGCCTGGCAGGGATTCTCCCCCCAGGGCGGTGGAGAGGCAACCGGGAAAAAGGGCGCGGCCGGGAGGATACGCCGTTCACGGATGGGGCGGCCGCGGGCCTCAGCGGCCCCGGCGCTGGAGGCGCCGCCAGATGATCCAGATGATGGTGAAGACGAGGGCGTAGATGCCTGCGAAGATCATCAGGTCCTGCCAGGATCGCATCGAAGCCCCCTCATTCGCTCACGGCCAGGCGGCAGGCGGCGAGGTCCGCCAGCTCGCTGTGGAACCGATCAGGGTGGAGCAGGGCGGCGAGCAGCTCAACGCCGTGGACGGTGCGAGGGCCAGGCCGACTGAAGTAGGCGGAGGCCTCCAGCGCGTAGACACATCCCCTCCGCACGGCAGGGATCTCGCGCCAGAAGGGCAGGCGCTCCAAGAGGGGCCGCGCAGCGATGACGTCATCCAGGCGGTAGCCACAAGGGATGAGACCGATGACCTCCGGCTCCGCCTCCAGGGCCTCCTCCCAGCGAATCCGGCGGGACGGTTCCCCCGGCCGCCCCATGACTTCGATCCCTCCCGCGATCTCCACCATCTCGGGGACCCAGTGGCCGCAGCAGAAGGGGGGATCGAGCCATTCCAGCAGCAAGACCCGGGGGCGGGGGGCTCCGCTCACCGCAGCCTCCACCCGGGCGAGCCGGTCGCGCCATTCGCGGATGCGGCGCTCGGCGCGCTCCGGAACCCCGGCCGCCTCGGCGATCTGGCGCGCGCTCGCGAACAGATCCTCCAGGCGGTAGACGTTGACCCCGATCACCCGGGGCGGGCGGCGAAGCCGCTGGGAGGCCCGTGCGGCCTGGCCCAGGGGGACGGCGCACACTTCGCACAGCGCCTGGGTGAGGACCAGATCCGGCGCCAGGGCGGCGAGCTGCTCCTCATCAATGAGATAGAGCGGCTCTCCGCGGCGGGCTTTCTCCCGGACCGCCGCATCAATGGCGGCAGGGTCCGTGAGGCCCTCCGGCAGGGTGCTGCGGGTGAGCCGGGGCAGCCGGGCCACCACCTCGGGGGGGAAATCGCATTCGTGGGAGACGCCGACCAGATGGTCCTCCAGCCCGAGGGCGCAGACCAGCTCAGTAGCACCTGGAAGCAGGGAGACGATCCGCATCGGCACCGCTCCTTCAGGAAACCGGGCGGCCTCGTTATGCTGGAAGGGCGGGTCAACCTTCGGAGGTCAGGGCCGGGGCGGGGATCGGACGGGCCGGGCGCCGGCGTTCCCAGAGCCGGCAGAAGGCGCAGATCCCCGGGGCCGAGGTCGGCTGCCCGCACTTCTCGCATGCGTGCAGCTCCGCTTCGTCGGTTTGGAAGATGATGAGGCCCTCCTCCTTGGCCTTCAGGAAGCCCAGGTAGAAGCGCAACTTGGTGCCCGGGCGTTCCTCCTCCAGCTTCGCCAGCCACTCCTTATATGCGATGCTGGTGGAGCCTTCGGCGTAAGGGCATTCGTCGTAGATGTAATCAATGCCCCGGAGCAAGGCGTAGGCGGCCGTCTCCCGCTCGTAGAAGCGGCAGAAGGGCTTCACCTTGCGGGCGAAGCCCGGACGGGAGGACGGGAGAACCGGGCCCTGGCGGGCCATGTAACCGACCTGCCAGTTCATCACGTTGCCGAAGAGGACCGCCACCTCGTCGTCCAGGTTGTGGCCCGTGGCCAGGGCGGCGTAGCCGCCGTCATACGCCACGCGGTTCATGATGTAGCGTTTGATCAACCCGCAGACCGCACACGGCTTATCCCGACCGCGCAGGGTCCGGGCTGCGACCTCGGGGACGGTCTCGCCGTAGACTTCGCGGACGTCCACCACGATCAGGCGGGCGCCGGGCCAGCGTTCCTCCACAAAGCGGCGACACTTCTCATAGGATTGATCGGAGTAACGGATGCCGCCATCAATGCCCAGGCCGATGTAAAGGCCGTCCGCCTGGTATCCCAGGCGCAGCAGCACATCCCACAGGCTCAGCGAGTCCTTGCCCCCGGAGACGGCCACCAGCACCCGCTCCGAGCGGTCGAACATGCGGAACATCCGGATGGTCCGCTCGGTCTGCTCCACAAACCACTCCAGGTAGTGTTCCTCGCACAGGGCCAGCCGGTGCTGGCGCATGAAGATGGCTGCTTCGCGCCCGCACTTCCGGCAGCGGATCGCCATATCGAGCGCTCCCTGTAGCGGGATTTCCTCTCATTCTAAAGCAGGGCGCGCCGTTCTGTCGAACCTCTGGAACTCTGTGTGGAGCGCAAGCCTCCGGGAGGGCGCGCTGGGGATATTCAGGGCCCACGGAGCGGCGCGCCGCGGTTCGGGCACAAGACCGGGAGGTGATCTGAGGATGGGCTGGGCTCCTCTCCGGCCTGCTCTCAATATGCGCCCCGCTTCCGGAAGACCGCCGGGATGGTCTGGGCCAGGATGGCCAGATCGAGCCACAGGCTGTAGTTGCGGATGTAGAAGAGGTCCAGGCGCACCCGCTCGCTGTAGGGGAGGTCGGCGCGGCCGGAGACCTGCCACAGCCCGGTGATGCCGGGCTTGACGGTGAGCAGGTTCAGCGCCCAGCGCCCGTAGCGGGAGATCTCCTCCGGCGTCAGCATCCGCGGCCCCACCAGGCTCATCTCCCCCCGGAGCACATTCAGGAGCTGGGGAAGCTCATCCAGGCTCCAGCGGCGCAGGAACCGCCCCACCCGCGTCACCCGTGGATCCTCCCGCAGTTTGTAGTTCTGCTGGAACGCTTCCTTCAGGGCGGGATTCTGCTCCAGGAGGGCCTCGGCGTTGACCACCATGGTGCGGAACTTGAAGGCGTCGAAGAGCTTCCCCCCCAGCCCGACCACCCGCCGCCGATACAGCACCGGCCCGGGCGAATCGAGCCGGATCACCACAGCGATCAGCAGCAGCAACGGGGCGAGGAGGAGCAACGCGATAGACGCCACGGTGTAATCCAGCACCGCCTTGAGGAACTGCTCCAGCGGCGAAAGCCGGAGCCGGCGCCAGTAGAGGAGGGGCACCCCCATCACCTCGCGGATCTCGGTCCCCGTGGCCAGCAGCTCGTAGAGGCCGGAGGAGAGGCGGAGGTTCACATGCGGATGGAAGGCGAACGCCCGGAAGAGCTCCACCAGGGATTCGCGGGGCAGCGCGCTGGCGGAGACGATGACCTCCTGGACGCCGAGCTGCTCGATCAGGCGGGGGAGATCCGCCAGGGTGCCGATCACCGGGAGCCCGGGTAGCACCTCCCGCCCCCGGGGCAGCTCCGCATCCACCACGCCCAGCAGAACCATCCCGGAGATCGGGGAGGAGCGGATCTGCGCCGCCACCATGCGGGCCTCTTCGTCCGCCCCGACGATCAGCGCGGGGACCATCAGCTTCCCCCGCGCTCGCAAGGCATAGACCACGCGGCGGGCCAGGAAGCGGGCGAGCCCTACCATCCCGATGGAGAGGACCCAGGAGAGCAGCAGCCACCCGCGGGCGATCACCAGGGCAGGCTCCATAAAACTGGCCACGATGGCAGCCATCATTCCCATGCTGGCCGCCTGGATCACCCGCATATACTCGGAGGTCCCGTGGAAGAGGTGATCCGGCGCGTAGAGCCGATGGGCAGCGAAGAGAGCAAGCCAGATGGGGAGGAGGGCAGCGATCAACAGGCCATAGTAGCGCGCCGGCGGGCTCTCCGGCTGGTAGAAGATGGGCAGGCGGGACTCGAACCGGATCAGGTAAGAGGCGGAGAAGGCGATCAGCAGTGCCAGGGCATCCCCGACCACCAGCCCCACGCGCAGGCCGAGCCATGGCGCTTTCAGGACTTCTGCTCTGGATTCGAGGCGCATCAGCTCGGAAGGCAGGGCATCGTTCCGCATGCCGGCGTTCCCTCACCTCACAGATCCAAGTTTTGCTTCCGGTCTTTATCCCTCATGGATGGGGAATGGCGGGCGTTTGGGATGCAGCGGTGTGGGGCGAGCGAAGCGCCCTCCGGATCTCCTCCGCCGCCCGGCGGGCGTGACGGGTAAGGGATTCCCCGTTGGTCAAGGCCGGGTAGATCTGGGTCAGGTTAACGAGGAAAAGGCCCGGGATCGGCGGAGCGAGGGGCGGGATGCGCCGCCATTGCCCGCGGTGGAACAGCGGCTCCACATAGCGCTCGCGATGCACCCGGACGTGTCGGATCCATTCCGGGCGGAACGCCGGGAACATCCGCCGGAGGTGCTCCAACCATGCCTCCAGGATCTCCGAATCGCCCTGCTGAAGCCACGGCGAGTCCCAGGCGACGTATTTGGGCAAATAGACCAGGTGGTAGCCCCCTACATCGGCGGGGTCAATGTAATGGGTGGTCTCGATCACCCCGGTGAACGGCACCGAATCGTCGGTGATGTAAATGGTCCAGTAATCGGTGAGCGGGCGATCCAGGGCCAGGAGGACGCACACGATGCCGAGATACCGCCAGGACCGCAGGTCATCCACCCATGGCCCTTCGATCTCGGGGAGCAGGCGCGGGACCAGCGGTGGGTGCAGGGTGATCACGGCTGCATCGCATGGCTCCACAGCGCCGTCCACGCGCACCCCTGTCACCCGGCCCCCTTCCACGACGATCTCCCGCACGGGGGTGCGGAGCCGGATCTCGCCGCCGGCGGCCTCGACAGCGCGCGCCATGGCCCGAATCATCGTCATGTGCCCGCCGATGAGGTAGCCCGCCCGCTCTTGCTGGGAAACTCCTCGGCGGGTGGAGCGGGTTCGGATCAGGCGCGCCCAGATATACGTGGCGGGGAGATCCTGGAAGCGGCCGTCGAACTTGGCCCGCAACATCGGCCGCCACAGGTGTTGGAACGCCCGCCGGCCGCCCCACCGGACCAACCATTCCTCCACACTGATTTCCTCCAGGCGGCGCCAGTCGCGGTGCCCGTAGGCGGCGAGGATCGTCAGGGCCAGCCGGAGGCGATCCATGGCTCCCAGGAGGGGGAAGGCCATGAAATCCCGCAACGTGGTCATAGGATACAGATGTCCTTCGTGGAAGAACGCGGAGGCAGTCGGCCGGAAGCGCAACCGGTCGGCGATCCCGAGCTCCGCGGCCAGCGCCTGCATATGGGTGTCGCTGGAGAGGATCGTGTGATAGAAACGATCCACCTCCACCTCGCCCAGGCGGATGGTCCCTGCCAGGCCGCCGATTTGATCACTGGCCTCATAGAGCACCACCGAGTGCCTGTCCCGGCTCAAGAAGTAGGCCAGGCTCACCCCGATGATCCCGCCGCCCACGATGGCCACGCGCATGGAAGTCGGTCCTCCGGATGGGGTCCCCGGGCCCGCGGCGCGCCGCGCGGCGTCTGGGGGATCAGCTCCTTCCCGCCGAAGAGCGGATCAAGCGGGCCATCAGGCGCAGATGGGCCAGGATGGTGCGCAGGATTTTCATCTTGGAGCGCCCGAACCGGCGGACTCGCAGCGTCGTCGGGTATTCAGCCACGCGGAATCCAAGGCGGATGGCCTTGGCCATGATCTCCGCCACCGCGACGTAGCCGTCGGACTCGATCGTGAGCGCCTCCAGGACCCGACGCCGGTAAGCGCGGAACAGGGCGGTGTAGGTGCGGACCGGGGAGCTGAGGATCAGGCGGTAAAGGGATGAGGCCCCAAAGCTGAAGAGCTGTCGCCACGGAGGGACCCCCTCGATGCCCCCGCCGGGGTGATACGGGGAGGCGGTGACCAGATCCACGTCCTCCGACATGAAGCGGAGCATAGACAGGATCTCCTCGAACGGGTAAGTCCCATCGCTGTCGGTGGTGATCACGATCTCCCCGCGGGCCACCTGGAAACCCGTGCGCAGGGCAGCCCCCAGGCCGAGGTTTCGGGGATGGGCGAGGATGCGGACGAAGGGCGCATCCGCGAACGCCTCCCGCAGGAGATCCCCGGTGCCGTCGGTGCTGCCGTCGTCGACGAAGACCACCTCCGCCCCGCCGTCCGCCATCAGCCGCTCGATCACCGGCTGAAGCGCCGCTCGCAATGCGGGAACGCCCTCCGCCTCGTTGTAACAAGGGATGATCACCGTGTATCGGATCTCGGCCGACATGGTCAGCCCCGCTCACCCGTTGGGGGAGATCCCCGTCCGCGGGGCGGCGATGCGGGCTCCTGCTTCCCAGCGCACTGCTTCCCAGCGCTCCAGTTCCGCCAGCAGGGGTCGCAGGCGCAGCCCCTCCTCATCCTCTCCCTCCGCGATCAGGCGCTGGATCTCCATGCGGAGCGCCTGGATCCGCTCCTCAATCCACCTCTGATCCATTCATCGCCTCCGTCTTGCGGATGTGAACGTCGAGCGATCGGGCTTCATCCCGTGGGGACCCTTGGGGATCCGGCGGGGGGTTGCCACATCGCCTCGATCGCCCGAAGCGTCTCCACCCCGTCGAACCGGCCGACGCCGGGCTCCCGCTGGACGCGCAGCGCGCCGTGGGGGACCAGGACCGCTGGGCAGTCAATGTGGCGGATCCAGTAGAGGCCGGCGGGCAGGGCGTTATAGGGCGGAAGATCCGGGAGGGGCTCATCGAAGGCCAGCCGGATCATGTAATACGGCATGTTGCAACCCGCCCGCGTGTAGAAATACGTTGTGGTGAAGAAGCGCCCCGCGTTGATCTCAGTCGGGAAGAGGTTGCCGTTCGTGTCCTCCATCAGATCCACGCTGAACACCCCCGTGGCCTGGGGATCTACTGCCTGCACGCAGCGGGTGGCCACCTCGTTCACCCGTTCGTCGTGCACCGTCACCGTCACGGCGCTGGTCCCGGTGCGGCCGGAGGGGGCCAGATGGGGATAGATGTATTCGATCCGCTGACGCCCCTGAGAGACGATGAGCTTCCCGTCCTTCCACAGGGATTGCCAGGCGAACTCCCGGCCGGGGAAATACGGCTGGGCGATGAACGCCCAGTTCACCCCGCGGGATCGCCAGTAGGCGATCCAGTGGATCCCGGTCTCGATCCGCTCCACCAGGGTCGCCCCGCGGGCTCCGGCCCCCTCTCGCGCCCGCAGCCAGAGGGGGAGCCCGATGACCGCCACCGCCCGCTCTAGATCCTCCGGGGTTTCAATGGGCATGGTGGGGAAGGTATGGATCCCCGCCTGGCGCCACCGCTCGGCCGATGCCTGCTTGTCCTGAAGCAACCGGACCGTTTCTTTTCGAGGGAGGAACGTCCGGGCCGGGAACCGCTCCCGGTTCTCCGAGAGGACCCGGAGCTCCACATCCGGCTGGGCGTGGATCAGATCGATCTCCTCGCGCTCCGCGATCTCCATGATGGTGTCCAGGTATTCCGGGTGGTCCACTGGCGGCACCAGATAGACCCGGTCCGCGGGCACCCATTCTAGGTGGAAGGGGTTCATATCGGTCCCGACGATGTAGAGCGGCTCTGGGGCTTCACGCCATGAGCGGATGACGTTGATCCCCGGGGGGCCACCGGCGCCCAGCAACAGGATACGCTTCATCCTTTTCATTGGAGCCACCCCTCGTAAGAAGTGGGGACATCGATCACCCAGGTTTGGTGGGAGGCGATGGCTTCCACCAGGGCGTCGGCCAGCATATCGGCCGTTTCAACGGTGATCCCCCGCGCCCCGAAGGCGGCGGCCAGGGCCGGGAGATCCGGGTTCCCGAGGGTGGTGCCTACCGCCTCCCCGAAGCGGGCGATCTGCATGCGGCGGATCAGCCCGAGGGCGTTGTCGCGCAGCACTAAGGCGACGACGGGGAGGCCGTGGCGCACGCTGGTCTCCAGTTCCTGGACGTTCATCAGGAACCCCCCGTCGCCGCTCACGGCCACCACCGGATCCTCCGGGCGGGCCATCCGGGCGCCCAGGGCGGCGGGGAGGGCGAACCCCATGGATGAGAGCCCGTTGGAGAACAGGATTTGCTGGCGGCCTCGGATCGGATACGTGAGGCCCATCGCGTATTTGTTCAGCCCGACATCCACGGCGATCACTGCCGAATCGGGGAGGGCCTGGGCCAGGGCGCGGGTGATGGCCGCCGGCGAGAGCGGGGCCGATGCCGCCAGCGGCTGCTGGAGCGGCCTCCGCATGGCCTCGCGAACGGCGGAGACCTCCAGCCAAGGTCGGCGGCCGGCGGGGGCCATCGCGGCCAGCTCTTCCAAGATCGCCCCCACATCCCCGACGAGGGTGAGGTCTGCGCGGAGGAGATCGCTCTCGGCCTCGAAGACGCTGTCCATGCACACCACTCGCTTATGGTTCCCTACCCTCCACAGGCTGGGCTTCACCCCTTCCACTTCGTCGTAGCCGATGGTGAGGATCAGGTCGCACGTGGTGAACAACCCCATCAGCTCCCCCCGGGCATGCCGGCTGATGACGCCCAGGCAGAGCGGATGGTCCTCCGGCAGCGCCCCTTTGCCCATATACGTCGTGAGGGTGGGGATTTGATAGGCCTCCACGAAACGGTGCAGGGCTTCGAGCGCCTGAGCGCGCAAGGGGAGGTGGCCCACTACCAGGACTGGCGCGTGGGCCTCCTGCAGCCAGACGGCAGCCTGTTGCAGCGCTCGAGGGTCGGGGCCCGTGTGCCGCACGGGGAGACGGTCTGGGAGCCTGCCTCCCAAATGGAACAAGAAGCACTCCCGCTCCAGCACGTTTACCGGAAGGCTGAGATGGACCGGGCCAGGGCGTTCGGATTGGGCGACCTGGAAGGCGTATTGCAGGGTGGGGGGGATCAGCTCGGGATCGCGGATCACCGCGCTCCACTTCGTGATCGGCTGGAAGAAGGCGGCGAGGTCCACGTATTGATGGACCCCCGGCCGCATCTGATCGGTGGGGACTTGGTCGGAGAGGGCCACCACGGGCGAGCGATCCAGCATGGCGTTGGCCAGGCCGGTGGCGAGGTTGGTCGCCCCCGGGCCCAGAGTGGAGAAGCAGACCCCCGGCCGCCGGGTCAACCGGCCGTAGGCATCGGCCATGAACGCAGCGGCCTGTTCGTGGCGCACGGTAATGAAGCGGATGGAGCTTCCCCGCAGGGCTTCAAACAAGGCAACCTCGTCTCCGGGCAGGCCGAAGATCACCGAGACACCCTGTTGCTGCAGGCTATCAACCAGAAGCGCTGCGCCGTTCATCGTTTCGCTCCTCGTGAACCAGGTGCGGCAGCTGTCACACCCTGGGGGGTTCGCCCGGCCGCTCGGGCCATGCCGCCCGCCCTGTCCCTTCCTCGGCGTCTGACTCCCCGCCCTAATGGCCACCACAGGCTTGCGGGAGGGCGTTCGGGCATCACGGGAAAGAGACCGGCTCCAGAGCCTCGATCGCCGGGAGGAGGTGGGACTGCGGCCGTTGGTAATGCTGGCCGAAGCGGGGCGGCGACTGTCGGAGGATCGCGGCGATGCGCTCGGCCGCGTGGCCATCCCCGAACAGCGGAGGGCGCAGCCCGAAGGGCCGAAAGAACCGCCATCCCTCTACGATCCGGCCGGGATCGGTGCCGACGAGGCGGTTCCATCCTACCTCCACCGTTTCCATCAGTTCGGTTTCCTCTCGCAGGGTCAGGCAGGGGATGCCCAGGAAATAGGCTTCCCGCTGAACCCCTCCGGAGTCCGTGAGGATCATCCGGGCGTTGGCCTCCAGGGCCAGCATGTCCAGGTAGCCCACCGGCTCGATCATGCGGATGTGGGAGGCGACCGGCACGCCGTAGCGGGCGATGGCCTGGCGGGTTCGGGGATGGACCGGGAAGACGATGGGCTCGGGGATCGCGTTGAAGCCCGCCATGATCCCAGCCAGCCGGCTGGGATCATCCGTGTTGCCGGCCCGATGGACGGTGGCCAGCAGGTAACCGCCTGGCTCGACCCGGAGGCGTTCCAGGAGGGCGGGGGCGCGCTCCAGGGCCCGGGGCAGGTGCATGCGCGCGGCGTCCAGCATCACATCCCCGACGAAGAAGACACCCTCCGTGATCCCCTCCCGGGCCAGATGCTTCACGGCGCGCCGGGTGATGCAGAAATGCAGATCCGCCACCCGGTCGGTCACCAGCCGGTTGATCTCCTCGGGCATGAACTTGTTGAAGCTGCGCTCGCCGGCCTCGATGTGGGCCAGGGGGATGTGCAGCTTGACTGCCGCCAGTGCCCCCGCCAGCGTGGAATTCGTATCCCCCCGCACGATCACCAGATCCGGCCGCTCCTTCCGGAGGATCTCCTCCAGGCCGGCCATCATCTCGCCGGTCTGGCGGCCGTGGGGGCCGGAGCCCACGCCCAGGTGATAATCCGGGGCGGGCAGGTCCAGGTCTTCGAAGAAAACGCGGGACATCTCATCATCGTAGTGCTGGCCGGTGTGGACCAACACTTCGTGGTGTTCCCGCCGGAGGGCGAGGCTCACCGGCGCGGCCTGGATGAACTCGGGGCGGGTGCCGACGATGGACACGATCTTCATGGGCGCGCTCCGGTGGGGACGGGGATCCGTTCCAGGCGCAGGGTGGGGAGGGGGCTGTTATAGAGCAACAGCCGGATCCGCTCGGCCAGCTGGATCGCCCGCAGGCCATCGAGGGCAGAGACGGCGGGTGTCTTCCCGGTCCGGACGCAATCCACGAAGTGCTGCAGCTCCATGGCGAGCGGCTCGGCCATCGGGATCCCGATGCGCTCCATCCACCCCTCCTGGCGGTATCGCACCGGCTGACCGTCGTTCGTGAAGGTGGGGATCGTGTAGCGGTAGATCGTGATCCCCTTGTTGAGGAGATCCGCCTCGATGTAGGCCTCGGCGGCGGTGATCTCGATGGCGCGGACCTTCTGCTCGGTCACCCGGGAGGCGAACAGGGTGGCAACCTCCCCGCCGGGGAACTCCATCGTCAACACCGCGTAGTCAATGGCGTCGGAGAAGAGCGAGCGCCCGATCGGATAGATCCGGAGGGGGAGCGCCCCGACCAGATCCACAGCGAGGTCCAGGTCATGGATCATCAGGTCCAGGATCACGTCGGCATCCCGGTTACTGACGGCGTAGGGGCTCAGGCGTCGGAAGATCAGGCTGATGGGGCGCATGGACTCCAGGACGGTTTTCAGTTCGGTGTAGACCGGGTTGAAGCGCTCGATATGGCCCACCTGCACTGGGACGCCCCGGCGTCGCGAGGCTTCGTAGATGGCCATCGCCTCCACCACCGAGGTCGCCATGGGTTTCTCGATCAGGACGGCCACATCTCGTTCGATCAGCTCCATAGCGATCTCAGCGTGGGTAGGGGTGGGGGTGGCGATGGTAGCTGCCTCCACCGCGGCGGCCATATCCTCCAGGGTGGGGAAAGGAGTGACCTCGTAACGGGCGGCCACCTCCATCGCCCGCTCCGGAGACCGGTCATACACCCCTACCAGCTCCGCGCCCCGGAGGGACCGGAGCACGCGGCAGTGGCGTTCCCCCATGGATCCGACGCCGATCACCCCAATCCGCACCGCCTTCATGTCCACCCTCCCTGAAGATCCTCGAGCGCGGCGTTCATCGTTTCCACCACATAGCGAAGTTCTTCCTCCCGAAGGGCGGGGTGGATCGGGATGGAAAGGACCTCCCGCGCCGCTGCCTCGGCCACCGGCAGGTTATCGTGGTATCCCAGCCGCTGGTAGAGCGGCTGCCGATGGATGGGCGTGGGGTAGTGGACCCCCGTCTCGATCCCCGCCTCCTGGAGGCGCTCTCGCACCGTATCCCGCCATGGGGCGGGGAGGCGCACGGTGTAGAGGTGGTAGACCGGCGTGCCGCCCGGCGTGACCTCCGGCCTGCGCACGCGCCGGAGATGGTGGTCGTAGAACGCCGCGATGGCCCGGCGGCGGGCGTTCCAGTCCTCGATGTGCCGCAGCTGGCCGATCCCCAGGGCCGCCTGGAGCTCGGTCATGCGGAAATTCAGCCCCAGGATCTCGTGCACATACTTGGCGGACTGGCCGTGATCCCGGAGCATGCGCAGGCGGCGGGCCAGGTGCGGGTCGTGGGTGGTGATCATGCCCCCCTCGCCCGTGGTCATGTTTTTGGTGGCATAGAAGGAAAAGCACCCGATGCCGAACGAGCCCACCGGCCGCCCCCGATACAGCGCGCCGCAGGCCTGGGCAGCATCCTCGATCAGGGCCAGGCCGTAGCGTTCGGCCAGTGCGGCGAATGCATCCATCTCGCATGGATTGCCGTAGAGGTGGACGACGATCACCGCCCGGGTGCGGGAGGTGATGCGCCGTTCCACTGCCTCCGGATCTAGGTTTAGGGTGTCCGGCCGGATGTCGGCGAACACGGCGCGGGCGCCGAGGAACAGGATCACGTTGGCGGTGGCGGCGAAGGTGAAGGGCGTGGTGATCACCTCATCCCCGGGGCCGATCCCCAGGGCCATCAGGGCCAAGAGCAAGGCGGCGGTTCCGTTTGAGACTGCGATCGCGAACGGGGCGTCCGCCCATTCGGCGAAACGCTCCTCGAACTCCAGCACCCGCTCCCCCTGGGCCAGCCGACCGGAGTCCAGCACCTCCAGGAGGGCCTGATGGGTTTCTTCATCGAACATCGGACGGGCCATGGGAATGTTCACGGTTGCCCTCGGAGGAGCCGGGATTGCTCGGACCGGAGGATCCGTGGATGACGCCACCGTCCTCTCCTCGGCGATGCAGTTCTGATCTCCACAGTAAACGTGAGGGGTTGGGAGGCTGTAAGCAGGGGGTTAGAAGGCGGTAGCCCAGCCGGGACGGTCGTGGAGCCCTCGATCGGATCGCCCTCCCCATTCGGGTTGGCGAGGCGATGGGAGCCTGAACTGGATTTCTAACTGAACCCCTCTGGGAATCTAACAATGGGAACCTATGATTTTTTGATAGGGGTTTGGGGGCGGGGAAGGGGAGTGGAGCCTTTCTGTTCCAGAGCGACCCCGACGGGGGGATTCCCCGCTCCGCTCAATGGATTTGAACGCCGAAATCGGAGGAACTGAATGAGGATTCTCATGGTGCTCCCCTATCCGCCTTCCCGGATCCGGATTCGGCCCCATGGCTTCCTCCAGGCCCTGGCGCGGCGGGGCCATCGGATCCGCGTGCTGGCGGTTCAGCCGCCGGAGGACCGCGATGCAGCGCTGGAGCCGTTAGCGCGTCTGGGGGTGGAGATCGTTCGGTTCCCCCTCTCCCGTTGGCGCACGCTCTGGAACGCCATCCGCGCCGGGATGCGCGGGGATCCCTTGCAGGCCGGTTATGCGGATCATCCGGGGTTGCGGGAAGCCCTGCGCCGCAGCCTTCGAGAGCCCTGGGACGTGGTGCACGTCGAGCATCTCCGGGGCGCTCGGTTCGCTGAGGAGGTTCCCCCCGATCGGCTGGTCTTCGACGCAGTGGACAGCATCACGCGGCTGTTTGAGCAGGCGCGGACCCTGGCGCCGACCGCACGGATGCGGTGGCTGGCGCGGCTGGAGCTCGGGCGGACGCGGCGGTTCGAGGCCCGTTGGCTCTCCACCTTCCCCCGCATCGTGGTGACCTCACGGGAGGATGCAGCAGCCCTGCGCTGTCTGGCCCCCGATGGCCAGGCAGCGCTGGCCGTCATCCCGAACGGCGTGGACCTGGAGTTCTTCCACCCGCAGCCCGTGCCGCGGGAGCCCGCGACGTTGATCTTCACCGGGAAGATGAGCTACCACGCCAACGTGGCGGCGGCCCTGGATCTGATTGGGGAGATCATGCCCCGGATCTGGGAGCGACGACCGGAGACGCAGGTGTGGATCGTCGGCCGGAACCCTCCCTCGCTCCTGCGCCGGGCAGCCCGGGACCCCCGGGTCCGGGTGATCGGGACCGTCCCCGATCTCCGGCCGTATCTGGCCCGAGCCACTCTGGCGGTGTGTCCATTGCGGTATGCGGTGGGGATCCCGAACAAGGTCCTGGAGGCCCTGGCGATGGGGACGCCGGTGGTGGCCACCCCTCCCGTGCTGGGGGGCCTTCAGGCGGTCCCAGGTCGGGACCTGGTGGTAGCGGAGGGCCCGGCGGCCTTCGCGGAGGCGGTGATGCGGTTGCTCGACAGCCCATCGGAGCGGGCGGCCCTGGGCGCAGCCGGCCGCGCCTATGTGGAGGCGTGCCACCGCTGGGACGCCATCGCGGAGCAGCTCGAGGCGGTTTACTCCGGTTGTCCCTCGGGGTAAGCGTGGAAGGCCGTTTCGTTTTCATGGGAAGGCACGGCACCCCAGCGGACGATCCGCTCGATCCGGATCCAGATGATGGGAGGGCGACGGGCCCGGAGCCCCATCGCTCGGTATTGTGGGTATTTGGCCTCCAGGCGCCGCAGGGCCTCCGCGTGGCGCGTGCCCCCTCGGAGCAGGCGGGCGATCCCAAACAGCATCACCCACCCCAGGCGGCTCCAATCCTCGTCGTAGGTGTCCACCACCACAGCGACGTGGGGGTTGGCCCGAAGGTTGCGCACCCGCCGGAGCTGCTCCGCCGGGACCTGTTTCGGCTTCTCATCCAGCGGGGTGAAGAGGTCCCGGCCGTCGCAGACGAAACAGATGGGGACCCCATGCGGGCGCCCCTGAGCATCCGCCGTGGCCAGGTGGGCCACGCGGGCCCGCTCCAGAAAGGCCAGGGTCGCCGCATCGATCGCCGCGGGCTTCCTGCAGCGCAGCGGTTTCTTTTTCATGGGACGACGATGATCACCCCCCTCATGATCTGGGCGTGGAAATCGCACTGATACCGATACTCGCCGGGCTGCGTGAACGTGTAGGTGGCGCGCTGGCCCGGCCGCAAGGGAGGGCTCTGCCAGTCGGTCCCGCTGAGGAAGCGGACGTTGTGCGTGAAGTTGTCCTCGTTGATCCACGTGACGGTCTCGCCCACTTTCACCTGAAGGGTGGGCGGATCGAAGCGATAGGACTTCGGCATGCGGACCGCGGGGCCAGGGGGGACGCCGGCCGCGGGGGAGGAAACCCCGCACCCGAGCCCCAGCAGTGCCCCCAGCAACAACTCCCAGATCGCGCGCTTCATTGGGAACCCCTGTGCAGACGGGTATGGAGCCCGGCGCCCTCAATGCAGTGGAAAGAAGGTCCGCGCCGAGCCACGGCCTTTTCAACGGATCCCGTTTCCTATCCATGGGGCGGGGCAGCGGAAGCTGCCCCGCCCGGGCAACCCCCCTCCCCTCACGCCCGCGCCCGGCGGGCAGCCAGGACCGTCTGGGAGATCCCGACGAATATCAGGATGAAGGCCAGGAGATCCAGGACCTCCGCCAGGGTGTGGGCGAAGAGGACGATCGTGAGGTCCAAGTGGTAGGTGAGGTAGAAGACCTCAGCCAGCATGTAGAGGACGAACCCCCATCCGAACGTGGTGGCGCCGGCGCTGAAGCTCTGGTAGGCGAAGTAGGCGCCGATCAGAAAGGCCACCAGGTGGACCAGGATGAAGACAGCGGGAGGCAAGGCGTTGATAAACCCACCGAACGGCATGGCGCCCTCCTGATGGGAGCGATCGATCGGCGGCACGCCGGCCCGCGCCGCCGGCCTATGGAACCCTCCACCCTCCCCCGGGCGGCCGGGCCCGGGGGAGAGCCTCCTGCACCCCGTTGCGCCTCAATGGCGCCTGGCTTCACCGAAGCAGGGGAGGGTGGCCCCGGCTTCCCCACATCCTCCTTGGAGATTCCGGAGAAGGCGTTCTACGCTTCCTTCCCGGCGAGCCGCCGCCGCACGGCCATCAACAGCCTGCGGGTCCGCGGGTCCAGGGTGCGGATCCCGTTCCCCAGCTCCTCCACCACGGTCGCGAGGGCGATGCTGTGCCGGATGTAATCCAGCAACAGATCCACCAGCATGGGCTGGCGGGTTCGAATGCCCCGGGCCGTCGTCTCCCCCTGGATCTCCCCCGCCACCGCCTCGGCTTCATCGGACACCAGGATGAGCCAGCGAGCCGCGGCCGTGGGGGCCATCCGGTAACGGTGGAGCTGTCCTCGACATCCCTCGCACGCCGTCGCACAGGCCGCCAGGCATAAAGTGGTGATCCGCACCCCCCGGGATTCCGCGCGGGCCAACGGCGTCGCCAGCGCCTGGGCCTCCGGCGGCCAGAGGGCGATCCAGATGGTGCGGGCGGCGCCTTCCAGGAGTGCCCGGGCGTGATCCAGGAGGGCGGGGTATCCGGAGAGGCTCCACACGGGCTCCATGGGGGGCGGGGGGGCGAGCGCCTCCAGGGCCTTCTGGGCCGCGGCGAGCGCCTCCCCGAAGCGGCGATCCAGCCGCCTCAGCAGCTCCCCCGGCGGCACGGGGGCGTATCGGGTGCCCTCCGGCGTCTCCACCCGCAACACGGCCCCCCGCTCCTCCAGGCGCTGGAGCACCAGGTAGATGTTCGGGCGGGGGATGCCCGAGCGCTTGGCCAGCTCGTAGCCCGTGAGGGGGCTCGCCTGCAGGAGGGCCACATAGGCCCGGGCCTCGTATTCGCTGAACCCCAGCGGCTGAAGCCGTTCCACCGCGTCGTCCATAGGCTGCTCCGTGAAAGGTCCGTCCATGTCGCTGAGAGGCCCTCTCACTGCGAGGCGCCCACCCGCATCCCGTGCCGGTAAACCAGCTCCCCGCCCAGGTAGTTGCCGAGGAGCAGGAGCCCCGTCCCCACGACGGCCAGGGCGAGGGGGAGCGCTGGCGTGCGCGCGGCTCCCGCATCCGGGAGACGGGCCGCCGCGCTCGCGGCAAACATCCCGGTCGCGCCGGCCTGAGCGATCAGATGTCGCCACCCCAGTCGGCGCTTGCGGGAACCTGGGACCGTGGGGAGGAAATCCAGTAGGCCGGTGAGGATGGCGGGCACGGCCAGCGCCAGCCCGAGCAGCAGATCGTAAAGGGCGGCGCGGACGAGCGTCGGATCGGGGTGGATCCAGGAGAGGAGATCGAGGAGGAGGGCAGCCGGCCACAGCCCCGCCGGGAAGTGGACGAAGAGCGCATGGCTGGGGTGCCCGAGGGGTTTGCCCTGGGCGATCTCCCGCAGCGTCCACCCGCCCCCGATCGGCTTCCGGATCCACCCCAAGGCCCACTCCCGCCTCGTCACTGACCCTGGGCTCCGGGGCTCCAGACCCGGCTGCGAACCTCCCCGCGCAGCACCTTCTCCATCGTTTCGGCCATGTTCCGCCAGACCTGCTCGACGGACAGGCCCTCCGCCTTCGCGGCCTCCACGAGGTGCTGCATCGTGATGTGGCGCGGATCCCCGTGCCCGGCGTCCGGCTCCATGCAACCGCACGAGAGACACATGGCCGGCCTCCTGAAGTAGTTGCTTAAGCAACTACTATTGTGCCCCAGAACGCGGGATCTGTCAAGGGGGCGATCCCCACCCGCCTGCATTGGGGCGAGCGTTGGCATGGGATATCCGCCCCCAGCTTGATCGCGCGCAAAGTGGCGCCGAGGCGCTGGCGGTATACCCCCATCGAGAGCAGCGTTTCGAGACAAGTCCAGCGGGAGGCGAACCCATGAGCCATGAACGGGAGGGCATGCGGGAGCGGTTGCGGCACATGACGATGCAGGAGATCCTGGAGACGGATCCAGAGGCGGCCGCGGTGTTCGAGGCGTATGGGATCTATGAGCTCGAGGTGACGTGCACGAAGGAGCTGGAGGAAACCCTCGAGGATGCGGCGGCGATCTGCGGCTTCGACCTGGAGGAGGTGTTGGAGCAGCTGGCCGCCCGCTGGGCGGAGCGCCTCCCCTCGGCGGGCGCGCAGGCGCCGGCGGCGTCGGGAGGCGGAGCAGGAGTTGTATCCTCATAGAAGGATCCGGTGTGGAGGCGGCGATGGCGGCGGATTTGCGGCGCGCGGAGCGGCTGGAGCCGAAGCAAGCCTTCGCGTGCGCGGCATGCGATCCGCCCGGCCGGCGGCCGCGGGTGCAGCGGCGTTACCGCTTCGTCCTGGCCGATGAATCTGGCTGCGAGGCGGTCTACTGCCTGCCCTGCGCGGCGGAGCGGTTGGGTGTGCGCCAAGGGGAGCTTCGGCGGCGCGCGGATCAGGCCCGTGAGGGGGATAGGGGCGGATGCGCGTCCAGGCGCTGACCCTGGAGCCGACCCCGCCGTTCCGCCTGGATCTCACCGTCTGGGCGCTGCGGCGGCGCCCGGAGAACGATATCGACCGATGGGACGGCCGGGTCTACCACCGCACCCTGGTGGTCGCCGGGAGGCCGGTCTCTGTGGCGGTGACCGCGGCGGGTTCGCCGGAGGCGCCGCGCCTTCACGCGGTTTTGACGGCGCCGGATCTCCCGCCAGGGGCGGAGGCGGCTGCGGTGCAGGCGCTGGAGCGGCTGTTGGGGCTCCAGGTGGATCTGCGCCCGTTCTATCAGAAGCTGGAGGGGGATCCTCGGCTGGGCCCATGGATCGCCCGCTTCAAAGGGTTAAAGCCGCCCCGCTTCCCCACCCTGTTCGAAGCCCTGGCCAACGCCATTGCCTGCCAGCAGGTCACCCTGGCCCTGGGGATTCGCTTGCTGAACCGCCTGGCGGCGGCCTTCGGCCGGCGGGTGGAAGGGGATCCACACGCCCCGCCGGCGTTCCCGCAGCTGGAGGATCTGGCCGGGCGGGACCCCGCGGCGTTGCAGGCGCTGGGCTTCAGCCGGCAGAAGGCCCGCTCCCTCCTCGCCCTGGCGGAGGCAGTCTGCTCCGGCGCGGTGGACCTGGAGGCGTGGGAGCGGCTGACGGACGCGGAGGCGATGGCCCGGCTCCAAGGGCTGCACGGCATCGGGCGGTGGAGCGCCGAGTATGTCCTGTTGCGGGGGATGGGGCGGCTGCACGTCTTCCCGGGGGACGACGTGGGGGCGCGGAACCATCTTCAGCGGTGGCTGGGACGCCGCCGCCCGTTGGATTATGAGGGGGTGCGGCGGGCCCTAGCCCCCTGGCAGCCGTATGCCGGGCTGGTGTATTTCCATCTGTTGTTGAAACACCTGGACGAGCAGGGGATCCTAAGCGCTTCGGCGACTGTCGGATCCTCACCCTGAAGGAGGGGCGGCCGTGATCAAAGTCAAGCGGGTCTACGATCCGGTGGAGCCGGACGACGGGAAGCGGTTCCTGGTGGAGCGGCTGTGGCCGCGGGGGATCAAAAGGGAGGCCCTGGCGATGGAGGGCTGGCGGAAGGAGGTCGCCCCCAGCGACCGGCTGCGGCGCTGGTTCGGCCACGACCCCAAGAAGTGGGAGGAGTTCCGCCGCCGATATTTCGCGGAGCTGGAGGCCCGACCGGAGGCGTGGCAGCCGCTGCTCGAGGCCGCCCGCGCCGGCAACGTGACGCTCCTGTTCAGCGCCCGGGACACCGCCCACAACAACGCGGTGGCCCTTCGGGAGTTTCTGGAAGAGAAGCTAAGGGGCGCTTCGGGATAAGGGCGGTGGGCGCTTTCTCCTTCCCCGCTTTACTCTCACCGGGCGGAGGATGCTCACCGTCCGTTGAGGGGAAGGATCAACCGCACCACCCGCTCGTAGAATAGGTAATCCCACGCCCATCCCGAGAGGACCACCAGTCGGTTCCGCATGCCGATCAGGCGCACCAAGTGCACCCCCAGCCACAACAGCCAGGCGGGAAAGCCGGTGAAGGCGCGTCCGAACACATAGGCCACAGCGGCGTTCCGCCCCAGCGTGACCAGCGTGCCCGGATCCCGGTATCGGAACGGCTGGGGCGGGCGGCCCCGCAGGGCGCGCAGGATGTTCCGGGCGGCCCACATCCCTTGCTGGATCGCCACCGGGGCCACCATCGGCAACTTCCCCGAGCCCTCCGGGAGGGCCAGATCGCCGACCACATAGATCTCCGGATGGCCCGGAACCTGCAGGGTGGGGTTCACCGGCACCCGCCCGCCCGGGCCGGCGGGGAGCCCCAGGGCCCCGCCGAGGGGGTTCCCCCGCACGCCCGCAGTCCACACTACGGTCCCCGTCTCGATGAACGCACCATCCTTCAGGCGCACGCGCCCTGGATCCACCGCCTCCACCGGGGCTGGGCAGCGGACCTCCACGCCCAGCCGACGGAGGCGGGCGGCGGCGTAGACGCGGAGCGCCTCAGGAAGGCCGGGCAGCAACTCCTCCGTCGCCTCCAGAAGGAGCACCCGGACCTCGCGGAGATCTAGGGTGGGGAAGTCCCTTCGGAGGGGGCGGGCGATCAGCTCGGCCAGCGCCCCGGCGAACTCCACCCCGGTCGGCCCACCGCCGACGATGGTGAAGGTGAGCAGCCGGCGCCGCATGAGCGGATCCGGCTCCCGGACGGCCCGCTCGAAAGCGGAGAGGATGTGGTTGCGCAGGCGGATCGCTTGGTCCAGGTTCTTCAGAAAGAAAGCGTGCTCGGCGACCCTGGGAACTCCAAAGGTGTGCTCCACGCTCCCGGGGGCCAGGATCAAGAAATCGTAAGGGATCGGCGGGCCATCGGTCTCCAACCGGCGGGCCTTGAGATCAATCCCTCGGACCTCGGCCATCTCGAACCCGACGTTGGGGAACCGGCGCAGGAGGCCCCGGATGGGGAAGGCGATCGCCTCCGGCTCGATCTCGGCGGCGGCGACCTGATAGAGCAGCGGGAAGAAGGTGTGGTGGTTCCGCCGGTCCACCAGCAGCACCTCCACCGGCTCGAAGGCCAGGGTCCGCACCGCCCATAGCCCTCCGAACCCTGCGCCCACCACGACCACCCGCGGCCGATCCGATCGAGCCATCGCCGGCGCTCCATCCGAAGGGGATCTGACGGTCCAACGCCGCCGGGCCCTCGGCCAGCGGCTCCGCTGCTCCGCTATCTTAGCCCGGATCCGGCTGGGGTGATGTTGGATGCATGGGGGTCGGTGTTCATAGAGAGGATCCTATGGGACGAACGCCGTCTTGGCTTGCTCGGGATCAAGGAAGAGGCCGGTGGGATCGTCCAGCATGGATCCGTGCGATCGCAATCATCCGGGTGGAGAGGCTAGCCGTGCCGTTGCGCATGCGGTTCCCATTGATGGCGGTGGGGATGATCGCCCTGGGGGTCGGCATCTGGGCGGGGTGGATTCGGTTGGGCTGGGCACTCCCTCGGCCCCACCCGGCCTGGCCGGGAGCCCACGGCCTCCTGATGATCTCAGGCTTCCTGGGCGTTTTGATCTCGCTGGAGCGGGCGGCCCTCGGCCCCCGCTGGTCGTGGGGGGCGCCGATCATGGCCGCCCTGGGCGCCCTCTCCCTGATCCTGATCGGCCCCAGCCGATGGAGCGCCGGTTTGTTCCTGGGGAGCGCCGTCGTGCTCCTGGCTTTCTTCATCCACGCCGCCCGCCGCTATCCGGATCCGTCGGTGGGGGTGCTGGCGATGGGCGCCGCCGCCTGGGGGATCGGCCACCTGGTCTGGATGGTGAGCGGCTCGTTGCCGAAGGCCGCCCCGTGGTGGACGGCGTTCCCGGTGCTGACCATCGTGGGGGAGCGGCTGGAGCTCGCGCGGGTGATCCCACGGGGGCGGAGGATGGCGGGGCTTTTCTGGGCCGGTGTCGGGCTGATCCTCATCGGAGGGATGGTGGGTCTGATCCACCCGCTGGGGGGGCGGTGGGCGCGGGGGTTGGGCTGGCTGGCCCTGGCGGCTTGGCTAGCCCGGTATGACATCGCCCGCCGCACTGTGCGCCAGGGCGGGTCGGTGCGCTACATCGCGGCCTGCATGTTGGCCGGCTACGTCTGGCTGGGGATCGGCGGGGGATTGGAATGGCTGCCCGGCGAGGCGACCGCAGGGCCGCTTTACGACGCGCGGTTGCATGCCATCCTGGTGGGCTTCGTGTTCTCGATGATCTTCGGCCACGCGCTCATCATCCTTCCCGCCGTGCTCCGGGTCCGCCTGCCCTTCTCCCGTGCGCTCTACTTGCCCCTGTTCCTCCTCCACCTCTCCCTGGCGCTCCGGCTGGCGGGGGATCTGGGGGAGGTCCTTGTGCTTCGGCGGTGGGGGGGTCTGGGGAACGGCCTGGCGATCCTCTTGTTCCTGACCCTGATGGCCCGGGCGCTCCGAGCGGGGGAAAGCCGCGGAGCGGACGGATCCGCTCGGGCGGTGAGGGCAGGCTTTCCCCTCTTCATACCCTGACAAAGATCACGAGAAAGCGAACAATGAAGCGAATCGCGGAGGCGTGGAAAGAAGTCCTTATACCCTGACAAAGATCACAAGAAAGCCCGGATGCGGGCGCCCCAAGATGTGAGGGAAATCACCCCGCGCGCTTGTTCTCCCGCAATCCCCATAGGATAGCGGCCCAAGAAAATCAGGGGGAATTCCTTCAGGGAGGCGGATCATGCTTCCAGCCCGCTGGCTCCGGATTGGCATCTTGATGCTGGTCGCCACTGCGTGCGCGGCTCCCGACGCGAAGCCGGGATCGCCCCCATCCCCTACGCCCACGGCGGAGGAGGTCCATGGGCACCCCACGCCAACGCCCGGCGGACCGAAGGTCCTCGTCGTGCGGGACCCGGCGGACGTGCCCCCGCCGATCCGGCGGACCGAGCCGACCACAGTGGAGGTGACCCTGACGGTGCGGGAGCTCGTGGCAGAACTGGCCGACGGGGTGACCTTCCCCTTCTGGACCTTCGACGGGACAGTGCCCGGCCCGCTGATCCGGGTGATGGAAGGGGACACGGTGGTGCTCCACCTGGTGAACCCGCCGGAGAACCACGTCTCGCACAACATTGATCTCCACGCGGTCACGGGCCCGGGGGGCGGGGCGGCGGTCACCACAGTCGCTCCCGGGGAGACGAAGACCCTGAGCTTCAAAGCGCTGAAGTCCGGCGCTTATATCTACCATTGCGCCTATCCCCCCGCGCCGTTGCACATCGCGATGGGGATGTATGGGGTCATCGTGGTGGAGCCGAAGGGCGGGCTTCCGCCGGTCGATCGAGAGTTCTATGTGGTGCAGGGGGAGTGGTATACCTCGGGGGCCTTCGGCCAGCCGGGCCTCCAGTCCTTCGACTCGGCCAAAGCCCAGGCCGAGCGGCCGGAGTATTTCACTTTCAACGGCCACGTCAAGGCCCTCACCGAACTTCACCCGTTGAAGGCGCGGACCGGGGAGCGGATCCGGATCTTCTTCGGCGTGGGCGGCCCGAACGTGGGGTCGAACTTCCACATCATCGGGGAGATCTTCGATCGGGTTTATGCGGGATCGCCGGAGACCTTCGTCGCCAACGAGGAGACGGTCTACGTGCCGCCCGGCTCCGCGGCGATCTTTGAGTTCACCACTGAAGTCCCCGGCCGCTACACCCTGGTGGATCACGCGCTGTGGCGGCTCTTGCGCGGGCTGGCGGGTTACCTGGAGGTGGAGGGACCGGAGCGGCCGGATCTATTCCAGGGGGCGCCTTCGCCGGGATCCGGCCATTGATCGCCCCTCGCTCCAACGAGGGCGGCGGCGGGGAAATCGTTCCCCGCCGCTGTTTTTTGATGGACGGATGGCTATGACGCCCGTTCTCCTTTGAGCCGCGCTCCATTTCGGATCGAGGGGTCCAGATAACGGATAGGAGCGCTTGGGTGGCGGGGATGGTAAATGGTAAACTGAGGAAAAGGACTTGGGGCTCGGACGCTCTTGGAGGTGGCGATCTCGAGGAGGCGCGGCGGTGGGCCGGGGAAAGCCGGAGGTCCGGGAATCTCAGATCGTGGCGGCGCTCCGGGGGTATCCGCTCTTCCAGGAGGTGCCTCCGGAGGAGCTTGTGGCGCTCCTTCGCGCGGGGTCGTGGCGCACGTGGCCGGCGGGGCATTTCCTCTTCCTGGAAGGGGATCCCGCCGAGGGCCTTTACGTAATCCTGGGGGGATATGTGAAAGCCATCCAGAGTGACGCGGCGGGGCGGGAGACGGTTGTTCACATGGTGGGGCCGGGGGAGCTCCTGGGCCTGATCGCGCTCTTCGCCGATCAACCTTACCCCGCCTCCGCCCAAGCGATAACCCCCTGTCGCGCCTTGTGGATCCCCGGGCCGGCCTTCCGGGAGTTCCTCCTCCGCCACCCGGAGGTTGCCCTGCGGATCATGCGCCTCCTCGCGGAGCGGGTGCACGAAGCCTACCGGCGGCTGCTGGAGGTGAGCGTCTTTCGAGTGGAACGCCGGCTGGCCCGGGCGTTGGTCCGGCTGGCGGGCCGGTTGGGGCGGCGGACGGAGGAGGGGATCGAGCTCACGCTGCCCCTGAGCCGGGAGGAGCTGGCGGAGCTGTGCGGGACCCGCTTGCACACCGTGAGCCGGCTGTTGAACCGGTGGCAGCGGGCGGGATGGATCCGCCTGGGACGGCGGCGGATCCTGGTGCGCGACCTGCAAGCCCTCGCGGCCCTGGCCGAGGAATCCGAAAACCTGCCGAGCCGATCCCAAGGTCGCCGCCTGGAGAAGGAGGCGGTCCGAGTCCGATAAACAACCCATCCGGAAGGCATCCATCCCCCAGCGTCTTTTCCCCTTCGCCGCCGCGTAAAATTTTTGGTAGGAAACCGGACGTGCGATCGGCGGCGTCTCCCCTCGTGACCCTTGCAAGAGACGATCGGGAACGGCCCCTTGTTTTTCGAAAAGGAGGAAGCTCGCGAGGGCGGTGCGCCGGTTGGGGGAAGGGGAGCCCGCGTGGATCGGGAGGGCGAGATGGATCGGATCGGATGGGGGCATGGGCTTCGGCCGGAGCGATCCTTCGTTTGCCGTGGGGCGGTCGGAACGGTGGCCTACATCCCCCTGTGTCGGCCCGATCTCCCCGCTTCGGTGGGTTTTGTGGAATCCATCGAGCCCGAGGCGGACCTCGCCTACGAGCGGATGCGCTTCCGTTCCACATTCCCCGGCCTCACCATCCTCCCGGGTGGGTTAACGGTATGGCTGGAGGGCGCGCAGGACCGGGCGGTGGCGCGCGCCCATGTGTTCTCCCGTTCGGTCGTAGCGCCCACCTTCTGCATCGAGCCCGGGGAGCCCGGCCGCTGGCATCGAGGGCGGCCGTGGCGCTTCGGGATGCTGCCGCCCGGGCTCCGATGGCATGCGGCGGCCGCGCGGGGGCCCATTCGGGCGGATCGTCTGTGGGGGAGCCTTCGGGCGTTCGCGCAGCGCGCCGGGGTCCAGGCGCCTCCGCTGGCCCCCGCGCCGTCGCTCCGGGCGCTGATGGATGCGGACCACGTCCGCTGCTCCATGCCGGATTTCCGGGTTCCGGAGACCCTACTGGATCAGCGAGGCGTGTTGGTGCTCATCAACGGGCGGCCGATCGGCCTGGAGATCGCGCCCTCCGCCTGGCAGTTCCGGTTCTGGTGGAACGCCGGCGGTCTGAACGAAGCGTATGCCGTGGAGGCCGCACGCTGGCTGGTGCGCCTGCCCCTCCTTCCTTCCCCCGGTTGCCCGCTGGAGGAGATCGTGGCGCGGTGGCCGTTGCGCCGGCGCCCTCAGGATGCGGGCGAGAGTTCGGAGGGAAGGTGGGCGATTGAGGCGGTCGAGTGGGGGCCACTGCGCGGCGAGGCGGTGTGGGTGAACGGGGAGCTTGCCTACGCCAGCCTGGTCGCCGGATCGGAGTGAGCCCGGCGGGAGACGGGAGGTCCCCTCCGGGCCGCTTCCCTTCGATCGTCCAGAGGGGAAGCGAGGGAGCCAGCAGCCGGGAATGGGCCGGGCGGGATTCGAACCCGCACGGGTTGCCCCACGTGGTCCTAAGCCACGCGCGTCTGCCGGTTCCGCCACCGGCCCATCGTTTTTATTTTAGCATCCGATCGCCGGGTCGTCCTTTCTGACCGGGCCGGATCGCTGGGCGGGCGCCCGCCGTTCGAAGGGCGGCGTTCCGGGGGGCGTTGCGGGCGGAACGGTTGTGGATTTGTTCTCCATGGGGTTTGAGGATAGAATCGCGGAGGTTTCAAGACGTAGGATCGAGTCGTCCGTCGGAGGGGAGCCAAGTGCCTGTGGTCCTCCTGCTGGATATTGATGATGTGCTGGTCCTCCCCGTCGGATACAAGCGTGGCATCCCCGCCACGTTGAGGACGTTCGTCCAGCGCTGGGGCTGGGAGATCCCGCTGCCCACCGAGTCCGATATCGAGTGGTTCGAGGCCGCGGGGGTGACCAGCGAGTGGGACTCCACCGCCATCTGCCTGGCCGGGCTGTTGCTGGAAGCGGCGCGCCTCGACGAGCAGTGGATCGTTCCCCATTTCGAGGAGGCGATGGCCCGCCTCGCGGAGCGCGCGCTGGATGGCGCCCGGATCCGCCCGGACTATGTCGCGTGGGTGAGGGCCGCGGGCGAGGCCGCGCGGCCGGGCGAACGCCCCTCTCAAGCCGCATTGCGGCTTTGGCGTCGGGAGGCGCTGCCCCAGCGGCCCCGCCCGGAGGCACTGGGGGTTTTGCTGGAGGTCTTGCTGCGCGATACCCATAACCTGTCCTGCCCCACGACCGCCGTCTTTCAAACGTGGATGGTCGGGAGCCGGGCTTACGCCGAGGCCTACGGCCGGCCCGCCCCCCTGGAGGTTCCGCAGGGGCTGTTGGAGCAGGATCAGCCGTTGCTGGCACGGGAAGGGGCCCATGCCCTGATGGGTGTCTGGTATGAAGGGCGTCTGGCCCCGGCTTTCTACACCTCGCGCCCCTCCCGCCCCCCGCTGAAAGAGCCGCCGCCGCCGTTTCCGGTTTATTCCCCGGAGGCCGAGCTGGCCGCCCGGCTGGTGCGGCTGGAGGACTGGACGCCGGTGGGCCTCGGCCGCCTGTTCTGGCTGGCCGAACGGATCGGCCTGCGGGAGAACCCGACTAAGCCCCATTTGATCCATGGGATGGCCGCCTTCGCGGCGGCGATCGCCTCGGTAGATGGGGTCTTCGAGACCGACGCGCTGGAGAGCGCCTATGAAACCCTCCGTTCAGGGATGCTGGTCGGCCCCCTGGCGGAATGGGCGGAGTTCTCGTGGCACGTGGTGCTGGTAGAAGATTCCGTGAAGGGGATCCAGGGGATCTTCCGGACCGTCCGGCGCCTGTATGAGCTGGGGATGTCCGTCCGCCTGACGGTCTTTGGCGTGGCCCCCCATCCCGGCCCGAAGGCGGAGGCCTTAGAGGCCTATGTGGATCGGTTGGTGCCCTCAGTGAACGACACGGTGGAGGAGATCGTCCGCCTGTGCCGGAGCGGATGAGGGAGTCCTCCTTCGGTTCGATCGGGCGCACGGCCAGAGCGCCTCGAAGCACCCCCCAGACCGTTGGCGCGGAGTTCGATACCGGATGCCGATGAAGGGGATTGGGAAGGCCGAGGCGGGAGGGCAGGAAGCCGCGGAGGGGTGGACGCATCCGGTCGAGATCCTCACGGTCTGGCCGGACGATGATTGGGCGTCTCTGCGGTTCCGGATCGCCATTGCCCCGGCCCCCCGGGTGATCCTGGAGGTCCCGGCGGATCACCCGGCGATGGGCCTGGTGCTCCTGCGCCGCCTGCACCATTTTGCGGAGGGGATCGGGAAGGCGATCGCCCTGGTGACGCCTTCCGCGGAGTGGCGCCGGATCGCCCGGGAGCTGGGCATCCCCGCCTTCCCCCATCGGGAAGCCGCGTTGCGGTCCCCTTGGCCGGATGAGGGAGAGCCTGAGGAGCCGCTGGCCCTCCAGGGGCTCACCCTCTCGATGCGGGCCTGGGCGGAGGCCCGCCGCCGGCCGTTTCCCCGCTGGGCGTATGGGCTGAGTCTGGCGATCGGAGGCCTGAGCCTGCTCTCGCTCCTGTTCCTGATCGCCCTGATCGTCCCCTCGGCCGAGGTGACGCTGGTCCCCCGGGGTCAGCCGGTGGCGATCACCATCACCCTCACGGCCGATCCCCGCCTGGCCGCCCGGGATCTCCGCCGCTGGGCGATCCCGGCGCATCCGGTGGCGGTGATCGTGGAGGGGCGGGCGGAGACCTCGGCCACCGGGCGGCAGGAGCAACCCACCGGCTACGCCGAAGGCCAGGTGGTGCTGGTGAACCAGACCGCTCGTCCAGTGGAAGTCCCGGCGGGCACCATCGTCCGGGCCGCCAGCGGCAACGTGGCGGTGCGCTTCGTGATCAGCCCTTCGGTGACGGTGCCGGCGGGCTTCGGGGCGACCGCGATCGCCTCGGTGCGGGCCCTGGAGCCGGGCCCGGTGGGCAACGTCGGGCCGAACCAGATCAACCTGGTGGAGGGGCCCCTGGCGTTCGCGCTGCGGGTCAGCAACCCGGAGCCGCTGGCGGGCGGGAAGCTCGAGACGGTCCCGGTGGTGACCGCAGCGGATCGGGATCGGGTGCGTGAGGCGTTGATCGCCCAGCTCCGCCAGCAGGGCTACGCCCAGATGTTGGCCGGGCTGGATCCCCAGGACTGCGTGCTGCCGCAGACCCTGCAGGTCCAGGCGCTCTTGGAAAGCTACGACCGGCTGGTGGGGGAGCCGGCCGGGAGCTTGCGGGCGGAGATGCGGGCGCGCGTGGTGGGCTATAAGGTGCTGCACAGCGACGTGGGGGCCATGGCGCTGATCGCCCTCCGCCGCGAGGCGCCTCTGGGCCACGAGCTGGCGGCCGAGGGGTTCGCCTTCAGCGGGTGTGAGGAGTTGGAGGCGACAGTGGAGACCGATGAAGAGGGCAACCCGCGCATTCAACTGACCCTCCGGGCCCAGGGGTCGGCCATCCCCCGCCTGCCCTTAGTACAGATCCGTCGGGAGCTCCGCGGGCAACCCCTGGACGAGGCCCTCCGCCAGCTTCAGGCGCTGCCGCTCGCCCAGCCGCCAGAGGTCCGCATCCAGCCGGCCGGCTGGCCGTGGCTCCCCCTGCTGGAGTCCCGGATCCGGGTGCGGATCCAGCCCGGCGGGGGATAAAGTGTTTGGAGAAGCATCGCGCCATGGGCGAGCTGGCGGTAGTGATGGTGACCTGGAACGTGCGGGACTGGGCCCTTCGGTCGCTGCGCTCCCTCTTCGCCGCCCTGGAGCGCTCCAACCTCCCGGCCGAGGTGTGGGTGGTGGACAACGCCTCGGCCGACGGGACGCCGGAGGCCATCCGCTCCGCCTTCCCCCAGGTTCGGTTGCAGGTGAACGAGACAAACCGCGGGTTCGCGGCGGCCAACAACCAGGCGCTGCGGGCGATGGGCTTCCCGGATCGCCCGTCCGCGCCACGCTATGTCTGGCTCCTCAATCCGGACACAGAAGTGCAGGGGGATGCCCCGGCTCGCTTGATCCGCTTGATGGAATCCACGCCTCGCGCCGGCGTCTGCGGCCCGCGGTTGGTGGGTCTGGACGGGCGCTTCCAGCACAGCGCCTTTGACTTCCCCGGGCTCACCCAGTTGTTCCTGGACCTCTTCCCGCTGCACCCCCGCTTGCTGGAGACCCGCTTGAATGGGCGCTACCCGCGGGCGTGGTATGCGCGGGGCCGGCCGTTCCGGGTCGGGCATCCCCTGGGGGCGGCGATGATGGTCCGCGGGGAGGCGATCCGCTCGGTGGGATTGCTCGACGAAGGCTACTGGATGTATGCGGAGGAGGTGGACTGGTGCTGGCGGATGGCCCGGGCGGGGTGGGAGCGCTACTGCGTGCCGGAGGCGGTGGTGATGCACGCCGGCGGGGAGAGCGCCCGCCAGGCGCGCCCGGAGATGGTCCAGGCGCTCTGGGCCAGTCGCCTGCGGCTCTATCGCCAGCACTACCCGCGGTGGAAATTCCGGCTGGCTTGCCGCCTGGTGGCCCTCGGCGCCGGCGCGCGTGCCCGATCCCTGGCGGGGGCCTCGGATCCAGGGGGCACGGCCGTGCGGGCTGCCTACGAGGCCGTGCGTCGCATGGCCCTCCAGGCGCTTCGCGAACACGAGGATGGGCGGGGATGTTGGCCGTGGTGATCCTCACCCGAAACGAGTCCGCCTTCATCGAGGCCTGCATCGAAAGCGTGCGCTGGGCAGACCGGATCGTGGTCTTCGACTCCTACAGCGAGGACGACACGGTGGGGCGGGCCCGCGCATGCGGGGCGGAGGTGATCCAGCATCCCTTCGAGCACTACGCCGCCCAGCGCAACGCGGCCCTGGAGCGGGTGGAGGCCGATTGGATCTTCTTTGTGGACGCCGACGAGCGGGCCACGCCGGAGCTGGCCGAGGAGGCGCGGGCGGCCATCCGGGATCCGCGTTATGTCGGCTGGTGGGTGCCCCGCCGGAACTACCTATTCGGGCGGCTGACTCGGGGCGGGGGTTGGTGGCCGGATTATCAGCTGCGCCTGCTGCGCCGGGGTTACGCCCGGTATGAGCGCCCAGTCCATGAGATCGTGGCGTTGCGGGGGGAAGCCGGCTACCTGCGGAGCCCGCTGATCCATCTCAATTACGATTCCCCGGCGGAGTTCCGGGCCAAGCAGCGCGCTTACGCGCGGCTCGAGGCGTGGGCCCTCCGAGAGGCCGGCGTGCGGCCCCGCTTCTACACCCCGTGGACGATGATGGCGCGGGAGTTCTGGCGCCGCTTCGTCCGGCTGCGCGGTTACGTGGACGGCGTGCACGGCCTCCGACTGGCTGCGTGGATGGCCCTCGCCGTGTGGGAGACCTATCGGCTCCTGCAGCAGGAGCTTCGATCCCCATGAAAGGCGCCCCTTAAGGTTCCCTTAAACTCCCCTTGAGATTCCCTTCAGGACGGCCGCGCCTCTCCCGCCTAAGATGATGGGTGGAGCATTCTGCTGGAAGGAGGAGAGGCGATGGACCGTCACTCCATACGCCGGATCTGTGGGATGGGTTCCGCCGTGCTGCTGGCCCTGGCCGCATGCGCCCGGGTCACGCCTTCGCCGACGCCGCTCCCGACGCGCCCGCCTGCCACGCTCACTAAGGCGCCGCCGAGCCCGACGCCGACGAAGGCGCCGACGGCGACGCCCACGCTGGCGCCGACCCTTACCCCGACGAAGGCGCCCACGCCGACCGCCACGCCCCGCCCTACGCCGAGCAAGGCGGTCACGGTGAAGGTGGGGCAAAGCGCTGCCCTAGGCAAGTTCCTCACGGATGAACAGGGCTTCACCCTCTATGTGTTTATGAACGATCCGAAGAACACCAGCACCTGTGAGGCCGAGTGCGCCCAGCGGTGGCCGCCGTTCCTCACAGCCGGCAAGCCGATCGCCGGGCCTGGGGTGAACGCCGCCCTCCTCGGCACCATCCGCCGCAAGGATGGCGGCCTCCAAGTGACCTACAATGGCCATCCGCTCTATTACTTCTCCGGCGACACGAAGCCCGGGGATACGAACGGCCAGGGGTTCAACAATCTCTGGTATGTGATCGGGCCGGACGGGATGCTCATCAAGAAGTAAAGGCCGGGATGAGGGGGGATGGATCGGCCCCTCTTATCCTTTGTTCCCAAGATGGCGGATAGGTGGAAGCATCTCCGGTGGCTGGATGAAAGGAGGGGGAGATGAAACGCTGGAAGAGGCTGATCGGGGCGGTGGTAGGGAGCATGCTTCTGTTTGGGTGGGGAACCGGGATGGCCTGGCCCCATGCGGTCCGCGCCGCGCGCACCCCGGCCCGGGTGATCGTGCGGGGGACGATCGCCAAGGTGGATCCGGCGGCCAAAGCCCTTACCGTGAAGACCACGAAGGGAGAGATGGTCGAGGTGGCCGGGACCGACAAGACCGTCCTCCTCGTGATCGGGATCCGCAAGCCGACCTGGAACGACCTCCATCCGGATGAGCGGGTGCTGGTGGTGGGAACGCGGACGGACAGCAAGGTGGAGGCCATCCGGATCGGGGTGCGCCCGCCCGTCCAGAGCGTGCATGGCACCATCGCGGAGATCAAGGGGAACACCGTGGTGGTTCAAACCGCGAAGGGGAAGGTGAACCTGCTCACGGATGATCGGACGCGCTTCCGCGTCCCCGGGGTGAAGAGCCCGAGCCTGAAGGATTTCAAGGCCGGCGACCGGGTGAGCGCCCTGGCCATCGGCCACTTCGATGACACCTGGTATGCCACCCTGATGCGGTGGGTCCGCCGGGCCCGTTGAGCCGCCTCACAGCCGCGCGCTCAGCGGGCCGGGGGAGCGGGTGGGATCCGGACAGCGCCCCACCCGCTCCCGTGGATCAGGGCGAAGTGGCGAGGAGCTTCGCTGGGAGAGTCCATATGTTTCGGATCGGCGCAGAGGAGTTGCTGCTCGTTTTCCTGCTGGCCCTGCTGCTCTTCGGGCCGGGCCGACTGTCGGCGATCGCCCGGGAGCTGGGCCA
>FWWL01000822.1_pt1 | contig 56377 bp, 51 predicted proteins | sample 2228331 | NCBI WGS metagenome assembly FWWL01 (sample SAMEA103939775, study PRJEB20133) | metagenome | reverse complement strand
GACCGATGACGTTCGGTCTTCTTTTTCAATTGAAACCCGGCTGGCACCTGTACTGGATAAATCCCGGAGACGGAGGTCTTCCTCCTGAAGTGAACTGGATTCTGCCGGAAGGACTTAAAGTAAGCGCTCTGCTTTTCCCGGTTCCTCAGAAATTCGTCTCAGGTGGTCTGGTGAGCTATGGCTATGAAAGACAGGTAGTTCTTCTTGGTTATCTGAATCCTGAAAAAAGATTTTCCTCCGCCCGCCAGATGTCGGTGGCGGCCACCATCAACTGGATGGCCTGCAGTGAGGGATGTGTTACCGGGACCAGCAGAGTTGAAGTCAGACCGGATGCGCTGACCTCAGAAGGTATGCGCCGCGCTCAAATATTGATAGAAGAATATCGAAAGCTTCTGCCTGCGACTCTGGAAAACTCAGGAATTTCCATAAAAGAGGTAAAATTCGCCGTTCGGGGAAATAGAGCCACCATCGAAGTTTCTTTTGAGGTGAAAACGCCGGAGCGTATTGTTGACTTTTATCCTTTGCCTTTCCCTCAGGGGGTAGCCGAACATGGAAAAATAAAAGTAGAAAGAAAAAAGCTTTTAATTCCTCTGGAACTTTTTGACTCCGGAAATTTGCCCGAATCGATTAGAGGCCTTTTAATCGTCAGGGCAAAGGGGCGGGAAACCAAAGGATATGAAATAGAGCTTAAATTGAGATGAACTCCCGAGCGTTTATCACTGTGAAAAGGCTCTGGAAAGCCGGGCAGAATGACCGGAAAAAGTTTGAATTGATGCCCCCGCCGGAAAGACACTGCGGGACGTGCCTGGCGGGTGCTTTCCGGTTGAACCGCTCAGACTGGCTGGCTTCAAGTTTAGAACTTAAAGAATTTTTTGAAACAGCTGGTATCTTCGGAATTAGAAAAATAAAAAATTAAAAAAAGAAGGAGGACCAAATGAGACTGACTGTATTCCGGATGTTTTCGATTTTTCTGGCTTTAGCCATTTTTGCTGTTGCCGGAGCGATGGCTGCCGCCCAGGAAAAATCTGCTGAAATCGGGAAACAGGCTCCTGATTTTTCCCTTCCTGACGTTAACGGTAAAACGATCAAACTATCCGACTTTAAGGGAAAGATGGTGGTGCTCGAGTGGACCAACCCCCATTGTCCTTTTGTCGTGCGTCACTACCGGAACAAATTGATTACCGAGGTGCAGAAGAAATGGACGGCGCGGGAGGTGATCTGGTTGACGATCAATTCCACCAATCCCTCTCATCCGAATTACGAAGCACCGGAAAAGCTTAAAGAAATTTATGCTGGATGGGAGGCGGCCTTCACCGCTCTGTTGATGGATCCTGACGGCAAAGTCGGCAGATTATTTGGGGCGCAGACGACCCCCCATCTTTTTGTTATCGATAAAAACGGAATCCTGGTTTATCAGGGGGCTATAGATAACGACCCGCGGGGGAATCTGGAGGAAAGAGTAAATTATGTTGATCAGGCACTTACTGAGCTGATGGCGGGGAAACAGGTTTCCACGCCCGCAACCAAACCTTACGGCTGCACTGTCAAGTACTCCGAAGCGAAATAAAAGATAAAGCCCCGGATTTAAGCTCGGTCTGGCAGAGGAGTCAGAGCTTCAGCTTGAAGCCGGTGGAGAGGGTCAGGCCGGGGGAGGCGTAGCCGTAAATCAGCTCGTAGCGGGCGTTCAGCAGGTTCTGGAGATGTAGAAACACGCTCAGCGTTTTATTCAGCTCGTAGTTCAGAAGAAGATTGGCGATGGCGACTGGCTTCAGTTTAACAGTCTCTGCCGGATAAGCCGAATAATTGACGTCGAATCGAGAGCCGATGTAATTAAGTTCTGCCGCCAGACTGAGCGAACCGCGGTTGTAGCTCAGGTCGAAATGGAGCGAGTTCTCAGGGCGGCGGAGGAGCGGACTTCCGGAGTCGAGGTCGCTCGCCCGCAGATGAGTCCAGCTTCCGCGCAGAGTTAGCGAAGGCAGCAAATTTGCCTGAAGGGAAGCTTCCACTCCGCGGGTTGAAGCCCGCCCTACATTCTGATAACCCGAGCCGTAATAAAATTGAATCAGGTTGCGGTAGCGCGTTTCAAAATAAGTTAATGAGAGAGAAAGTCTCTGGCCAAACTCTTTCTCCACGGCGGCGTCCCAACCGGTGTTTCTTTCGGGCCTTAAATGTTCATTGCCAACTGGTCCGAAAACGCTTTCCGGAGCGTAAAGCTGGTAAAGCGAGGGCGCCTTGAAACCGCTCCCGGCGGTGGCTTTTACTCGCGCCTGAAGTTCCGGCAGGTAGAAGCAGGCGGCCGTCCTGAAGGTTACCGCCTGGCCGAATCGCTGATGGTGGTCCGACCTCAAACCGGCGGTCAGCGACAGCCTGTCCCACAGCTTCCACTGATCCTGAACGTAGATTCCGAAGAGTGAAGCCGACTTTTGCGGAAAGCTGCTTTCAAAATCACCCCAGGGGCTGAAATAAACGTAGGAAGAGCTGCCCCGCTCTTCCCGGAAATCGGCCCCGAACACAAGCGTGTTGTTTGCGGAAAGAAAGAAATTATTCTGCCAGTCAACTTTGAACAGGAGGCTTTTGTACAGGGCAGTTTCGGCTTCCGACGGATGCGACTCATCGGCGGGGTTGTCGTAATTGCGACGACCGGCTTCAAAGCCGAACACGAGCTTCTGCTCCCAGCGGTGCTGCCATAGAAATCCATTAAGCTCGACACGGTTAAAAATGAACTTAGATTTTTGAACTGAATTCGGGTCGTCGCCGTAAGGTCCACCGAAGGCATCCAGCTCCGCCCGGTTAAAAAGTCCCCGACTCTGCCATGTAATTTTGAATTCGGGCGAAAGTCGATAGGCAAGCTTCAAAGCTAAGCTCTGCTGATTGAAACCGTCGTTTTCGCTGTTTCCGGGATAATAACTGCTGGCAGAGGAAATGCCGGCGGTGCTGAACGAATTTGTCTCGATAACAAAAGAAAAGTTATTTTTGACCCGGGCTATCCGAAGATTGCCCAGACCTGTGCGGCGTGAGCCAAACAGTCCGGAAATCGCTGTCTCGTTCTTATCCGGTTCGGCGGTGATGAGGTTCACCACTCCGGCCAGCGCGTCCGAGCCGTATAGAGTGCTCTGAGGTCCGCGCAGCACCTCGACCCGGTCGATGAGCGACAGGTCGAAAAGATTAAAATTGAACGAGCGCGACGGCGAAATCGGGTCGTTAAGCTCCAGCCCGTCAATCATAAACACTGCGTGCTCAGAGTTTGCGCCGCGGATAAAAAGAGAACCGGCGCCGCCGGCCAGCCCGGGTTGCAGGAAAAAGACACCCGGAATGCCCGTGAAAACGATTTCCGGTCTGATGGTTGCGGCCGGAGTGAGATTTTCTATTCTGACCAGGCTAATGGCTGAAGCCGTCTCTTTTACCGGTGTTTCCAGCCTGGTGGCGGTGACCACGATTTCGTGCTGGATTTTTGGCGGCTGGGTCTGGTCATCGGCGTGCAGGGGCGCAGAATGGAAAAAGGTTAGCGTTAGGAAAATTGACAGAAATAAACCGATAGACAGATGGGCAGGAAAGTGCTTTTTCATTCATTCTCCTTTCCCCCCGCTTTTTGGTCTGGCTGGCTCTCTGTTTTCTTCCGCCCGAAGAAAACAAAGGCTGCCGGGTTCAAGGCAGGTATCCTGACTCCCGGGTCATCCTCCTCCCTGGCCTTCCCACCCCGCAGGGCAGTGGCACTATCAGGGATTTGTCGCCGGTTACAGTAGCGGGGGCTGTGTCCGGTTTTCACGGACTTCCCTGCGTCATGAACCCCGAAGGCTAAATTCTAGCACTTTAAGACATGCAGTCAATACCGTTTTTTGTGTTGAAGCGAAAACGTGATTTGATTGGAGGCTATCAGGCGTTGATTGAAGATAGTTTTTCCCGCAAAGCAACTGAGCAATTGATGACTATTTATTTTTATTCCGGATCACATCCTCAATGCCACCGGCCTTCATTTTGCAGACGATAGGCCAGCCATCTTTGTCTTCTGAAATATAATAAATGGTTCCGTTGCTGATAAAATCCGGCCTGGCATGAAAACGCACGGGAGAAAGATATTCTCCGTTTTCACTAAAGACGTCAGCTTCTACAGAATCTTTCCTTTTTCGGTAGGCCCGAGTCTTAAAGACATATATTCGTCCGGCTTCATCGCAAAGAATCTGATTGAATATGGTAAGCCGGCAACTGGCGGAAGAGCGCCGGCGAAAAAAAGCCCTGCCTGATTAGCAGGGCCATGGGTGAAGGGCAAGGAAAGGAGGGGATCAGGAAAAGGAGGCTTCTTCAGGAAAACCTCTTCTCCCGGATGCTCTCTTAATCATTTTCTTTGCTTTCCATTATCTAAAACGCTTGAACCGGCAGGCGGGTTGCAGATTGAGGGATGAAAAATGAAGAGAGTTCTGATCATCTGCATCTATTTACTGAAAACCGATTGCCTGCCGGCCGGAGGAGGATTAAATTGTTTAATGACAGGAATTTAAGCAAAAAACTTCTCATTTTTCTCTTGGATTTTTTTATCCCCCCGCCAACAACAAAATTATTATACCATAAAATCGAAATAAAAATCAAGAAAAATTTGCTAATTTTTTAAAATTGCCTGGAAGTTTATTTCTTAATGCGCATCTTAGCCTGAAATTGCTCTAAATTTGCAGTTTTTTCGCAAAAATAGTTTAATCTACCGCCCTTGAAGTATTAAAATACAGGTGAAAGGCTGAAAAAAGCGGGAATTCTGGCTGTAAATGGCCAGAATCGCCCCCAATTTCCGGGAGAAAGGCTTATGGACAGAGAAAAATTCAGAAAATACGGCTATAAGCTGGTCGACTGGGTGGCCGATTACCTGGAAACGGTGGAAAAATATCCGGTTAAATCTACCGTCGAACCGGGCGAAATCAGAGCTAAACTTCCCCACTCGCCGCCCCAGCATCCTGAAGAGATGGACAGAATCCTGGAAGATTTTCAGAAAATCATCATGCCGGGAATCACCCACTGGCAGCATCCCGGCTGGTTTGCCTACTTCCCGGCGAATAACAGCCCGGCTTCTATCCTCGGAGAGTTGCTTTCCGCCGGTCTCGGCACCCAGGGAATGGTCTGGCAGACCTCTCCGGCGGCCACAGAGCTGGAAGAGGTGGTTATAGACTGGCTGCGCCAGATGATCGGACTGCCCGAGGGCTGGGCTGGGGTCATACAGGATACCGCTTCCACCGCCACCCTCTGCGCGCTGCTGGCGGCCCGGGAAAAGGTCACCGGCTTCAGGGTGAATGAAACCGGGTTTGAAAAACCCCTGCGCGTTTATGCTTCGCGCGAAGCCCACTCCAGCGTGGAAAAGGGTGTAAAAATTGCCGGTTTCGGTCGGAAAAACCTGGTTTATATCCCGGTTGACGATGAATTTGCCATGATACCCGGCGAGCTGGAAAGGGCGATAGAAGAAGACCTGAGAAATGGCCTCCAGCCGGCCTGCGTCGTGGCGACGGTCGGCACAACCTCCTCCGGCGCGGTCGACCCGCTCCGTCCGGTTGGGGAAATCTGTCAGAAATACGGAATATGGCTCCATGTGGATGCCGCCTACGCCGGGACAGCGGCAATTCTACCGGAGAAACGCTGGACCCTGGACGGAGCCGAGCTGGCTGATTCGCTCGTTTTTAACCCCCACAAGTGGATGCTGACGAATTTCGACTGCTCGGCCTTCTTCGTTAAAGACCCGCAGGTGCTCACCAGAACGTTTGAAATTCATCCTGAATATCTCAGGACCGGCGTGGACGCCGTGGTGAAGAATTTCCGCGACTGGGGAATTCAGCTCGGCCGGCGGTTCCGGGCGCTGAAGCTGTGGTTTGTGCTGAGAACCTACGGGGTGGAAGGGATCAAAAAAATCATTAGACGACACATTCATCTGGCGGAAATTTTCAGGGATGAGCTTCAGCAGGACGGAAGATTTGAAATAATGGCGCCGGTTTATTTCAGTCTGGTTTGTTTCCGACTTAAGGCCGGCCGTCCGGAAGAGGAGCTCAACGAGCTTAACCGGCAGCTTCTGGAAAAGGTAAATTCCACCGGAAAACTTTATATGACCCACACCACGCTTAACCGAAAGTACACGCTGCGCCTGGTTGTTGGCCAGAGAACCACCGAAGAGCGACACGTGCGCCAGGCTCTGGAGATTATCAAAGAGAAAGCCGGCGAGCTGCTGGCCTCTTCTTAAAGCCAGGCATCTTGCTTCAAGCAGATTGGAGTTTATCGGTTTTTCTGTATATCAGCCAGACTCGAGTTTCATAGCTCTACCCCGGAGCTCTCGTTCCGACATTTTTCAGGCCAGCCCTTGTTTCTTTTTCCTTTTATAAAAATCGAGAACAAGTCGCGTCAAAGCTTATTAATGGTCTGGATTTAAAATTATTAATAACACACTCTCTCTGGAATTGGCAGAACTCAGAAGATACTTGAAGGCAAATTTTTATTAAAATCCTTAGAACTTTATTCGAATAACTGCCTGGTCAGAATTAAATAATTAAATTCAGGGTTCTGTTCGCATTTATTTATCAGTCGGCCGGGCGCTCCAGCGGTATTCGCCTTTCGGATCCGGAATGCGCAGATAGTAGCCCCAGCCGCCGGCGCCCTGAAGCACCTTGATCAGCACCTTGTTCCAGCCGGCTTTCAAACTGACCTTAACTCTGTCCTGGTCGGGGTAAGCTCCCCTGTAAACCGGATTGGTGTGAACCAGCTGGTCGTTGACCCAGAGCCTCACTCCGTCGTCGCTCCCTATAAGCAGGACGGCTTCTCGGTCTTCGGGCGAATAAAGATAGGTGAGGCCGTAGGCGATTGCCTGCTCGTTCGGCTGAATCAACTGAGCCAGGTTTACGTAACCGTTCGGCTGAGCTTTTGTCTGCTTCCAGGTAATGACAAGATTCCTCTTGCCGGCGTACGTGCTTTTGAGCTTTATCTCTTTTTCCGGCGGATAGGGCGTCGTCAGGAAATTCATGTCCGGCGCTTCAAACGGACCGATCAGGTACCAGTCGAAGGCAAAATTCTGTTTCGTCGGGAGGAGATTCACTCCGATTATCGCCAGATCATATCCGCTCGATTTAACATCCTTTCCGGTCACTTCTAACCAGAAGGTGTTGTCCTCGGTGTTGAGTTCCAGCGCTTTAATGGTGATTGTTTCGATTGCTGTATCAAGGGCGAAGGCGTTGACTCTGGCCAGGGTCTGGTATTCAGGCTCCCGCGGCGCAGGCGGCATTTCCTGTTCCTGCTTTTCTTCAACCTTTTGCTCTTCTTCGGTTATTTTTTCTTTCTCTTCCTCTTCAGCCTTTTCTTCCGTTTCGTCTTTCTCCGCTTCCGCCTCCTCTTTTTGCGGCGGGACGGGGATTTCTTTAAGCACCGACCAGGTGCCCATGGCCGGGCCTTTCAGGTAATAAATCTGGATATCATATATGTCATGCAGTCCGGCTTTGATGTTGAGCTTAACCCTTGATCCGGTATTTGCGCCTTCGGTGGTTATCGCCTGGTACCTTTTACCGGTCTGGTCGTAGTAGGAAGTCAGAAGCTGGTGGAGAAGCGGTGCGGTGATTCGAGTGCCGCTGACGCTGTCTTCGAAAGTCATTTCGCCGTTTGTCACATTTTCAAGCTTGACCCATGTGGGCTGAACGAAGCTGTCGGGCGTTTCCAGGGCGAAAGGCAGCCGCTTATCGACCGATGGAAACGGCGGGAAAGGCTTGTGCGGTTCGGTCTGGTACCAGAAAGCCACAGAACTCCAGTAATCCGCACGATCGTTGGCGTGGCCATGTTCTATAGTCACCCGAATCGAGCGGGAGAATGGTATCGGGTCGGTCAGATGAAATCTGTAAACGGTAGCTTTGGCGCCAACCTGGAAATCTTCTTCCTGGATGGAGCACCCATAATAAAGGTTGTTGCCCTCTCTCATGCCCCAGGCGTCCGAGAAATAATCTTCAGTTCCGGTGCCGTGGAGCGATGGGAATTCTTCGCCGTCGACATAAATCATGTCGTCGCCCTCGCCCCACCAGCCCATCGACCTCTGCAGAACGCTCAGAACGCAGCCGACGTAATGACCGCGGCCGACAACATCGAGCACGGTGTAATTTTTCCCTGGCTCGCAAGGAAATTCCTGGCGGTACTGGGCGTGAAAGTAGGGAACATCTGGCTTGATGTCCTCGAGTTCTCGATAATCGATGTAATAGTAGAAAGAGCCGACCGGGCGTGTTCCTTCGTTGGTGACGGTGATCCGGGCGGACCAGCGGAACGGCATGTACCAGTAGCAGTTGAGAGCTCTTCCTTCGGAGGAACGGACAACAGGAATGGAAACGAGATTGCGGTTGAGTCCGTGTCCGACCGCGAAAAAATCGCCCACTGGCACTTCCACCGATGGGGTGTCTTCGCCGTCCCAGTAGATGCGAAGCACCAGTTTACGTCCGTAGAAAGGTTCGGCGGAAATGGTAAACCAGATGTGGTGGATGGCCGCCGGTCCTTTGATTTCAGCCAGAACGGCGGTCTGACCCGGCGGGATGCTGATGGCATCCCGGTTGCCCCCGGTCGGGTCAAAAGAGGAAATTCGCCTGCTGCGGAAATTCTGCTTTTCTCCGAGCGAGGAAACGATATTCTGGCTATAAGCTAAGCTGATGACGATGGCCGCCAGGACAATCAGACTGAAAATAGGGACCATCAATTTTATCCGGCCTGCTTTTTTCTGAAAGAAGGCAGTCTTCATTTGAAAACCTCTTCGAAGATTTCCGGACGCAGAAAAAATTATAACTCTTTTCTGCCTGCTCAATCCATAAGATAAGGCGGTCCGGGAATGATTTTTTATTCCGGGAGAGCGGTCACTAATCCCTGACGTAAGTCAGCCACCTTTCAAAAACGGGATTCTGGCCGGTGACCACTTTTTTGTATTCTTCAGCTATCCTGGTGGTAATCGGTCCCGGACGGCCGTCGCCGATGGTAAATTCCACCGCGTTTATCGGGTTATCTGAAAGATCAGCCACCCGGACTATCGGCGTGACTTCAACCGCTGTGCCGCAGAAGAAAGCTTCATCGGCTCCGAGGAGTTGTTCTTTTTCGATCGGAGCCACTTTGGTTTTATAACCGAGGTGAGCGGCAATTTCCAGCAGACTCGTCCTGGTTATCCCTTCCAGGATAGATTCCGAGCGGTCGTTCGTGTGCAGGATGCCGTCTTTTATGACAAAAATGTTTTCGCCCGGACCTTCAGCCACCCGGCCTTCAAGGTTAAGGAAAATAGCCTCGTCGTAACCGAGTTCCCTGGCGATCGTTCCGTTGATCATCGACTGGACGTAAACACCGCCAAGTTTCGCCGAGAGGTCAAGCTGGGAGTTGTGAATCCGGCGTTTCGGGACGATGCAGGCTTTCACTCCCTCGCGCGCTCTGTCTCCGAGATAGGCGCCCCATTCCCAGGCGCCGATCACCAGCTCAACAGGCGAGAATTTCGGCACGAGTCCAAGGTTGCCGTAAGAATAAAAGAGGAGAGGCCTGATGTAGGCGCTATCCAGTTGATTTTCCCTGACCACCAGACGGCAGGCTTCAATCACTTCTTCCCTGGTGAAAGGCACCTTCATTCTCAGAATTTCGGCCGAATGGAAAAAACGGTCTATGTGTTCTTTCAGGCGGAATATGGCCGGGCCCCGGGTGGTGGAATAAGCCCGGATGCCTTCAAAGGTGCAGGTGCCGTAATGGAGGGCGTGAATCATCGGGTGGAGAATGGCCTCGGACCAGTCGTAAAGCTTCCCCATATACCAGTATTTTTTCGCATTCATGAAATGAGTATTAGGAAACATGAAATACTCCTTTTCGGGATTTATTAAAAGACGGATTGATAGCCGGGCAGGGACTAAAAAATGGGTCGACTGTTTTTTCTGAAAGTTCGGTAATCACCGGTCAGACCTTATGCTTTGAGAATACTAAATACCATAAATCCAGAAAAAATAAAAGTTAATTTTTTCGCGGGAGGAGGCTTCGTTGCTTCTGCAGGCTCCTGGAGGATGCCTGGAATGGGGTGTCCTGGACTGCTGACGGGTTGCGACCGGGCGGAAGTTTTTTTCAGTTATCTGATTCTGTACCTAAATTTTTAATTTCAAAGTTTTAATCTGAAGGTATAATGGAATTATCGAAAACGCGCTCAAGCCAGAGAGCTTTCCAGAGCTCAGAGTTCGGTGTCTGAGAGATTAAAGCATTCGCCGTGAACGGAAACCTGTGTATCAGGAAAATCTGAAGTTTATAAAAGATCTTTTTCAAACGGAAAATCTGGTAAAATGTTTTTACAGGAAAAATCAGGCGCCGGAAAATGAGCGATAGTCCTAAAAATAAAATAAGGCTGAAAATTATGAAATCAAAAAAAGCAAAAGCGTTCTTTTTGATCATCGTTGCGGCTGTCATTGCAGCCGGAGTTCTGTATTCCGGACTGTCTTCCGGCGGTGACGGCCTCCAGGAGGAGAAGAGCCCCCTCGACCGCCGGGTGCAGGAGTTTTTAGAGCGCAATCGTTACCGCTGGCGGGACATGAACGTTCCGGAAAGCGACGGACGGATTCTCTTCAATCTGATCATGGAGCGTGGTTATCGCCGAGCGCTGGAAATAGGCACCTCCACCGGACATTCCGGAATCTGGATTGCCTGGGCTTTGAGCAAGACCGGTGGCCGGTTGATTACGATCGAAATTGATGAAGGTCGTTATCGCCAGGCGATCGCCAATTTCCGGGAAGCCGGGCTTGACCGCTTCATCGACGCCCGGCTGGGAGACGCGCACGAGATAGTTCCGGCGCTTGAGGGATCTTTTGATTTTGTTTTCTGCGACGCCGACAAAGAATGGTACAAAAATTATCTGCAGGCGGTTCTCCCGAAGCTGGAACCGGGCGGCTGTTTTGCCGCTCATAACGTCGGTCAGGGAAGGGGAAGAGGCTGGCTGCCGCGGGGAATACGCGAATTTCTCGATTATGCTCTTTCCCATCCGGAGCTGGAGACAGTTTTTGCCGAAGGAAGCCGGGCAGGAATCTCGCTGAGTTTTAAGAAGAAATCCCGAACTTAAAAGATCAGGAAAACAGGCCAGCCTGCGCGCGGCTTTTATTTTCAGTAGTCGATACGGGTAGCAGTTCCCGGACGACGCGCCGCTTTCCAGGGCTGCTTTTCGTTTTTTGCTCCTTTCTGAACAGTCAGGGTTCCTGTCAGCTGGTCGCCGTTAGCCTTTCCGCTGAAGATGAGTTCGGTATCGGCCGAGCCCGGCAAAAAAACTGAAAACTCAACATTCTCTCCGACGACTTTCGCTTCCGGAAGCGGTATCCTGAGGTCATCGATGTACAGGATTCCATTGTAGAACTGATAAGCCTGGCTGACTTCCAGGCGGCAGCTGTATTTCTTTTTTCCCAGTTCAAAACTCCAGTCCCAGATGCCCGAGATGTTCGCCGGGACTATCCACATGTAAACTGTGTGAACGCTGTAGTCGATGGGGACATAAGTCATCCTGTCAGCCTGCCATTCGTCCATGTCGAAATCGTGGGAGATGATTCTCGTGCCCGGTTTCAGCTTCAGGATGGTCGGGCGGAGACGGATGTTGACGCTCGGCAGAAGGTACATGGTGATGACCGTAGCCTCGCTGAAATCTGTCTCGAAGATGTCAGCCCTCCTGAATTCCACCAGATGCTCGACGCCGGCTTTTTTGGCGTTTTCGCGGCTTTCCCTGATTCTTTCCGGGTCGATGTCAATGCCCACGGCTCTGATTCCAGCCCTTTTTGCCGCTTCGATTACGATGCGTCCGTCACCACAGCCCAGGTCGTAAAGAATGTCTCCCTTATTAAGCTCGGCAAACCGCAGCATGTCTTCAATGACTTCATAGGGGGTCGGGACAAAAGGCACATCGAGCCTGACTTCCTGAGCCTGGAGCTCCTGTGCCGCGGGAGAAAAAACCCAGATAAAAAAAATAAAAAGAATAACCTCAAAGCTGCTTATCTTTCTTTTCATAGCCTCTCCTTCGAGTGGTTTCATGCGGAAAACTATGGCTCTTAATTACCACAGAGATTATTCCTTTGTCAAAGACACAGCCGGGCGGAGAAGACGGGGCACACCTTCGCTGATAAAAATTGCTCATTTAATGGTCAACCCGAAATCTCTCCAAAAAATTTCTTGACCCGGGAAAAGCCTTCGGATAGATTTTCGTCATACTGAGAAGAAGGATGGTCTGAAAATGACTGGGAATTCGGATCATGAGCTGAAAAGAGCGCTCGGACCTGTTTCCTTAAGCAGCATAGTGGTGGCCAACATGGTCGGAGCCGGAATTTTCACCACCTCCGGCCTGCTCCTTCGCGACCTCGGACATCCGCTGCTGATGCTGGCGCTCTGGGTAGCTGGCGGAGTTATCGCCCTGTGCGGCGCTCTAAGTTACGGAGAGCTTGGAGCTGCGTATCCCAGAGCTGGCGGAGAGTATTATTTTCTTTCCCGGCTTTTCCATCCGCTGGCGGGATTTCTAAGCGGCTGGGTCTCGTTCTTTGTCGGTTTTTCCGCACCGATCGCCGCCTCGGCCGTGGGGTTCAGCGAATACTTAGCGAGGGCTTTCCCCGCGCTTGATCAACCGATTAATCTCGGTCTGACCATCGCTCCGGTGGTAACGAAAAAAGCCCTGGCCGTTTTAATAATCTTCCTTTTTACTCTCATTCACATCCAGGGGCTGAAACCGGGCTCTAAGGTGCAGAATTTTCTTACCGCCGGCAAGGTGGGGCTGATCCTTTTTCTGATCGCGGCCGGCTTCGCCAGCGGAAATGGCAGCTGGAATCATCTGACCGACGGCGAATGGCTTCCATCCGGTTTTTCCTCACTGAAAGTGATTGGTCTTTCGCTGATGTGGATCATGTTTGCCTACAGCGGCTGGAATGCTTCGGCTTATCTCGGTTCGGAAATAAAAAACCCCCGGCGAGACCTGCCGCTGTCTCTTCTTCTCGGGACCGGAGTGGTTATTTTGCTCTACCTCGGTTTGAACCTCCTTTTCGTTTATGCCATACCTCCAGCAGAGATGAAGGGAGTGATTTCGGTCGGCGGGCTGGCCGCCGGAAAGCTTCTCGGCGACGGCTGGGAGAAATTTCTTTCGATAATGATTGCCTTCTCCCTTTTCTCTTCGCTGAGCGCCTTCATCATCATCGGTCCAAGAGTTTATTACGCGATGGCTGCCGACAGACTGTTCTTCCCGTTTGCAGCTAATATTCATCCGGTCACCAGGGTGCCGGTTCTTTCCATCTGGCTTCAGGGAGCAATTGCCGCGGTTATCGCTGTCTCCGGCGCTTTTGAGCACATTCTGACCTACATGGGATTTTCTCTGGGAATTTTTCCCATTTTGGCCGTGCTCGGAGTTTTCAAGCTGAGAAAGCTTCAGCCGGAAAACTTGAAACTTCCGGGATTCCCGCTGGCGCAGATAGTTTATTTAGCTTCCGGCGTCAGCATCTTAGTGCTGGGATTTTTTCAGAGCCCCGGGCCTTCCGGCGTGGCCATACTCACGGTGATCGCTGGGGTTCCGGCTTACTTCTTCTTCAGAAAAAAATACAGTTGAAAATTTTTTCAGTTTGAAGCTGGAATATTCCCCTCAGCTCTTATACGCCAGGTGATTAAACTTCAGGCCGGCTCAAAGTAGTCCTGCCCGAGGTGCTTTACGGTTTTAATCAGTTTCTGTTCGATCAGTTTTCTCAGGTGAAGGCTCAATTCCTCTCTGGTTAATCCAAGCGAGTGTTCAAGATCCTCCAGGTTCACCGGTCTCCTCCGCACGATCGCCATGATCGCCCGGGCGATATCCTCTGGAGCCTTTTCCTGCTCCTTCTTTCTGAAACTGGCCACCACCTCGGCCTTTTCGCCGAAGAATTCCTTCGCTCGAGCCATCTCTTCCGGCGTTAGTGGCCTGGCGCTCTTCTCGGCCGGCGGCCGGACGACCGTGTTCAGATGAATCCGGTCAGGGTTGATTTTTTCCACGGCTTCTTTGAGTTTTTTTTGGTGCGAAGGGGAATCGTTAATTCCCTTCACCAGAAGGATTTCCAGCCAGAGCTGACCTTTGAACTGCCGGCGGAATCTGATGAGCCCGTCGATAATTTTCTCAACCCGGAGCGCTGGATGCGGACGGTTGATCCTTTTGAAAACCCCCTGGGTAGCGGCGTCTAGAGAGGGGACGACTATGTCGGCGGCCGCCAGTTCCTTCCGGACTTCCGGGCGGCTCAGTAGAGTGCTGTTGGTCAGGACGGCCACCGGAATATCGGTAATTTTTTTTATCTTTCTGATCAGGCGACCGAGGCTTCTGTTCAGCGTCGGTTCGCCCGAGCCGGAAAAAGTTATGACGTCGACGCGCGCGCCGCTTTTGAGAAATTCCTCAATTTCCTGCAGGATCTGCTTTTCCGGGTAAAACCTTCCGCGCCTGATGACGGTTTTCGGGGTATGTCCGAGCTGACAGTAAACACAGTTGAGGCTGCAGGTTTTGAAGGGCAGGAGGTCAACTCCGAGTGAATAGCCGAGGCGCCTGGAGGGAACTGGCCCATAGAGGTGGGGAAATTTTTTCTGGCTATCTTTCATTCCGGCCTCTTCCACTTCATTCTTTTTCGCCTGTTTTCTTTTTTTCTTATTCATCCTGTCTCCTGAGTTTTAATCTTACGCTTCCGGCCGGAGGACAGCTTCGATTAAAGGCACAGCAGGTTTGTGCTTATCTTCTGTTTTTATAGATTTCTATAAATCTCTCGAGTGAGCGGTCGTAGGTTTTTTCGATGTCATCGGGAAAGAAACAGGCGGGTAGCTGGCGCTGCCGCCAGTGGTAGGCCAGGCATTCGCAGCAGATACCCTTGCGTTCGCAGGGTTCCCAGGAACAGTTGCATCTTTTAAGATTCTTCTGGGTCTGGCATTCTCTCATTCGTTCTCCTCCAATTCTGACATCAGGTTTGTAAGTTTTCAGGTGGAGAAATTATAACAGACAGTCGCTGACCGGCAAAATAAATTTTCTGTTTTCAGGCTTAAAAATTTCTTTTACCGCCAGTTTATCATTTCAGGAAAGAATTTCTCCGCACCACCCGGAGCCCGGGAATTAATATTTCGTTTGCTTTCAGCGAGATAAACAGTCAGCAGTCCGATTTCCGCCCTGCGCTGCCGGTTCGAGCCCGGTTTTACAAACCGGCTTTTTTCGGCTATTATAAATAACCAGACGACAGAGACGAGAAGGAAAATGGCACGGAAAAAATCAGTCCGTAAACCTGAATACGGGGAAAAAGAAGCCCGGGCCGGTCTTGATGCCAGGCTTCCGGAGATTCATACTTTTCCGAATCAGTTTCCCGATTACGAAATAACGATTGAAGTTCCCGAATATACTTCTGTCTGCCCGAAAACCGGCCTGCCCGATTTTGGAAAACTCACCATCTGGTACATACCGAACAAAAAGGTCATCGAGCTGAAATCGCTTAAGATGTACATCCTGGCTTACAGGAATCTGGGAATTTTTTACGAGAATGCGGTTAACCGGATTCTCGAGGACATAGTCAGAGCCTGCCGGCCGAAAAAAGCTCTCGTCCGGGGTGAATTCACGCCGCGCGGCGGCCTCAGGTCGACGGTAGAGGCGCGCTATCCGCGGGGCAGATGGTGATATCCTTCCTCTGAATAAAAAATCCACAGACGATGTTCCAGGAAAATATGACCGCAGAAAGCTTGAAAACAGAAAGTTCAGAACTTACCCCGGGAACTGAAAAAGTTTTTTCCGCTTTTGCCGGCAAAGTTAAAAACGGCGAGACCGTCCGGCCGATGCCCGGGACGATTGTCCAGCCGGAAAAACCTCCAGCCTTCGGTCTTACCGACCTGCTGATGATATTGACCACGATGGTCTGGGGAGCGAACGTTTCGGTCATCAAGGTTTCTTTTGCCGCGCTTCCGCCCCACGCCTTTAATCTCGCCCGCTTCCTGTTTGCGGCTGCCGTTTACAGTCTGATCATCTGGAGAAGCCGGGAAGGTTTTAAGGTTGACCGCAAGGACCTGCCGAGGGTGGTGTTTTTAGCTCTAACTGGAATAACTCTTTACCAGGTGTTTTTTATCGGCGGATTGAGCCGGACGGCAGCCTCTCTGGTCTCCATGGGCAACGCCATGACGCCGATTTTTATCGCCGTGCTGAGCACGATTTTCGCCAGAGAAAAGCTCGGCTGGGTCGGCTGGCTGGGTATTTTTCTTTCAGTCGCCGGGTTTTACGCCATTATCCTGGGAAGACCTAACGGTTTTGACCTGAAGGCGGCTGAAGTTTCCGGAGTTTTTCTGATTCTTCTGGCCGGGTTGATGTGGGCTTTTTATACGATTTTCGCCCGTCCGGTGCTGAAGAAGATGTCCCCGACGAAACTGGCCGGTCTGACTAACATCATCGGCACTTTTTTCTACCTGCCGTTCGCCTGGAAAGAGTTTGCCAGGGCGGATTTTTCTGCGGTGCCGCCGGGGGTCTGGCTCGGTCTGATTTATTCAGGTTCCCTTGCTCTGGTTTTTGGTTTTATCGTCTGGTATAAATCGGTCGAGCGGGTGGGCGGAGCCAGGACCGGCGTTTACAGCAACCTGACTCCGGTTTTCGGCGTGCTGACGGCCGTCATTTTCCTCGGCGACAGATTAACCTGGCTTCAGGTTTCCGGCGCTCTGATAATCTTTCTCGGTGTTTATCTTACCAGAAACGGACATCAGCTTTTAAGAAAGAAAGCCTGAAAAATTAACCTTAAAAATAACTTTAACTCATTTAAATCAATCCTTTGCCTCTCCGATAAAATCCCCTTTTGCCAGACGAAACAGGAACTGACGGACCATAGAAGATTTCAGCGGTTATTCGAGGGATATTTATTTTCCTGAAAGCTACTAAAAATTTACCCGGGTTACACGCTATTTCTCCGTTTATGTGACAGAAGGTTTATGCCGGCGGAAGGAACATTTATTTCCGGGGGTTGAGGGAAGGCATACTGCTCAGAATAGCGCTTACCCGTGATATTCGGTTCGAGCAGGAAGAGGGTCGGAGCTATTTGATGCCGTAAATTTTGTGGAGCTGACAGGATAGTTTCAGCCCCGGAATCCCCTCACGCACGGCTTCCAGATAAAGCTTCCAGGCTTTCCTGTAACTCCAGGCGGCGGCCGATTGAGGCTGGAGGAAGATAGGCACTCTGTCCGGGAAATTCCGCCTTACCTTTTTTATCTCATTGGGGCTCAGGGCTCTGGTGACGACGAGTTTCACTTCATCTGCCAGTTTCCGGCAGCTTTCGGTAGCGAGATAATCCGGTGGTTTCGGCGAGACCGTCAGCCAGTCCGGTCTGAAAGCCACATCCTGCGTTCCGTTGGTTTCTATCTGGATTCTGAAGCCGCGTTGTTTGAGCTTACTGACGAGAGGTTTTAATTCCTGGAGCAGCGGCTCGCCTCCGGTCAGACACACCCAGCCCGCCGGAAATTTTTGTTTAATTTTTTCGACGGCCGAGGCTATTTTTTCCACGCTCATCTCCCGGCCATCTTTCCAGGCGTATTTAGTGTCGCAGAATGGGCAGCGGAGGTTGCAGCCGGCAAGCCGTATAAAGATTGTTGGTTCTCCCTGCCGGCAGCCCTCGCCAGCGGCCGAGAAGAAAATCTCAGTGATCCTCAGTGTAGGTGGCTGCGGCATCCTCGGACTCCCAGACGGTGACTGCCGTCACCGGATAGAAAGCCTTCAACCGGCGGTAAATTTCCCGGGCGAGGTTTTCGGCTGAAGGGTTAAAATCGAAAATTTCATTGAGGAGCGTATGGTCCGGAAGGATTTCAGCCAGTTTCTTTTTTATCTCGGTGAAGTCAATGCCGATGCCCGTACGGTCGAGCTCGCTGACGGTGATTTCCACTTCCACCTGAAAGGTGTGGCCGTGGAGATTCTCGCACTTGCCCCTGTATTCGCGAAGATAGTGGGCGGCGGAAAATTTATCCCTGACCCTCAGTTTCCAGCTCATATTTTCCCCTCCTTTTCCAGGCGTGCTATCAGGTGGTCCTTCTCCCCGGCTTCGGCCCAGGCTTTCTTCCGGAGCAGGCAGGAGGAACAGCGGCCGCAGGGAACCTCCCCTCCTGAATAGCAGCTTATAGAATAGGAATAATCAGCTCCGAGTTTCAGACCCAGCCTGATGATTTCCGATTTTTTCAGCCGGATGAAAGGAGCGATGATTCTGAATTTGCGGCGGCTGAATTTAGATCCGGTGCCCTCGTTTATCGCCCGGTTCATCGCCCGCACAAAAGCCGGGGTGGTGTCCGGGTAATCGGGCGAATCGATCACGTTAAATCCGCAGATGATGTCTGAAATGCCCAGTCGCTCGGCCAGAGCCGCTGCCAGGGAGAGAAATATTCCGTTGCGGAAAGGGACGTAGGTGGCCGGGAGGCGTTCCTTGATTTTTTCGGCGGACCTGAACGCCGGCACCTTGATGTTATCGTCGGTAAGGGCAGAACCGCCAATCTGCCTCAGGTTAACTTTGAGCATCAGGGGATTCAGCCCGAGCCTGCAGCAGATTTTCCGGGCCATCCGGACTTCCACCCGGTGTCGCTGGCCGTAATCAAAAACGACCGGCTGCACCCTGTCATAGCGGCTGAGTGCCCAGTAGAGGGCAGTGGTCGAATCGAGCCCGCCGGAAAATAGCACCAGACAGGAACTCCCTGCTCCTTTCCGGGTTGAGAACTTCTGTTTTTTTCTTTCTGCGGCGCTCATTCTGTTATCCGTGCATCTGCCGCTTAAATCATACCGCAGGTGGATATCCGGCTCAACCCTTAGTCGGGTTTGACAGTAACGGATAACGGAACATATTATTAAACGGAGCTCAGGAATTTTAAATTTTTACTTAAAAAGCAGTATCTCAAATTGTCCAGAGCGACATGTTGAGCTTACTCTCGATGGTGCTTTCGTAAGGGAATTGGGGAGGCAGAAAATGAAAAAAATAATTTTCTTTATTTTATTAACAACCATACTTGCCTTATCTGCTCAGGCATTTGAATTCAAGAGAATCATAGGTCTTATGTCTTCGAGCTATTCTGCCCGCTGGCCGGAGTTCCTTTACAGCTGGGAGGCTGAAAACAGCCTGAATCCCTTCAGAGAAGGGAGGATATCCATTTTCGGAGGTGTAGGCCTGGGATTTATCCTGCGGCCAAAACTCGAACTTGAGTTTGACGTCCTGTACAAGGAGATCGGCAGCACCTATGAATATGAAACGCCGTATTTTTACCGCGGAAAGTATGACTACCGGATGGCCATGCTCTCTCTGCCGCTTCTGGTTAAGTACTGCTTTTTGAAAATCTCTCAGCCTTATTTGATCGCCGGGTTGGATTATTCATTTATTCTGTGGCATCGCTGTCAGGTGTTTTCCATGCCGGAAGGCAGATCGTTTTATGAGAAGATAATCGATGCCGACCTTGAAGAGCAGACTGAAAAATCTGACCTGGCCCTGGTGCTGGGAGCCGGGGTGGAAATACCGGTGAATAGAAGCAAGGTCAACCTCGAAGTGCGCTATGAAATAGGAAGCAGAAATCTCTACAAAGGACCATGGTTCTCGGTTACCGAGCCTTGTCCGGCTGTTCGCAGCCGCCAGTTTATGCTGGTTCTCGGCTATTCAATTATTAGATAAGGATCGCCTGCAGACTGAATTGAACCCGCCAGATTTATCCTGAGCCTGACAGATAGATCTTAAAAACAGGCGCTCGCTCTCGAAAATCGGCCGATTTTTATTGACACTTCCTTCCTCAGATGTTAACTTATTTAATCCAATGTCGCAGATGCATACAGGCTTTCAGTTCGAACAGCTTGAGAAAGACAGCCGGTTAATCATTCGCGACGACCACTATGACCTGCCGGTTCTGGCTGACCTTCTGGAGACCGCGGCGCGGAGGAAAGCTAAGGTAATCCTGCTGGATACCGGCCGGTTCGCTCCCGAGGAGTTCGAACAGCTGGCCGATTTTCCATTTAATTTATATACGTCCGATAGAGCCCGGAAGGATTTTCAGCAGTTGAACCAGATTTTTTTAAGACTCGAACCTGCCGGCTGTGAATTTTACTATTTTCTCCACGGAGAACTGGAGAACAGCCAGGAGCTTGGCGCCGGGGCGGAAATTTTTTCCTCGATCTATGTTTCCAGTCGGGAAAAACCGAGGTCGCTGGAAATGCTGGTCGCACTGGCCGCAGAAATCTCCCGCCAGGGCTGTAGCCTGGCGTATTATCATCACGGAAAACTGGAAGAAAACCTGGCTGAAATCGGTCAAAAAAATTGCTGGGTTCATGTCTCCAGCAAATATTTCAGCGAAGAAGATGAAATTTTGTTGCTTGATATGTTAAAGATCTTCAGGAAAAACCGTGGCCGCCTGGTGGCGCACATCGAGCGTCCGGTCTCTTCCTACCTGCTGAAATTGCTCGAAAAGAATGGAGCTTTTCTGGTCTTCAACCTGCCACTGCTGGAATCGGGTTCTGAGGTTTCTCTCCTGGCAAAAACCTGGGAACGGAAAAAACTCCCGGAGAAAGCTTTTTACCTTTATAAAGAAGTTATGGCCTGATCGTCGCCGGTCGATATTCGCGGCCGGTAATCAGGTGTTCTGTTCATTATAATAGGGTAAGCTGTTATAATTTTGAGAACACAGGTGAAAAATGAGCAAGGACGAAAAGATCGTTAAAGAGATTTCGCAGGAGCAGGCCGACGCCCGGAGAGCTCTCCAGGAGATAAAGAAAGCGGAAGAGCGCGCGCGTCAGATGGTGGAAGAAGCCCGCACCAGGACCGCTCCCGGGTTGATAAAGCAGGCCACGTCCGAGGCAGAAGAAATCCGGAAGAAAATACTGGCTGAAGCCCGGCAGCAGGGCGAAAAGATTAAACAGGAGATCATCGAGAAAGCTAAGGCCGAAGCTCGGTCGATAGAGCAGCAGATTGAAGTCGAAAAGCAGCAGATATGGAAATCAGCCGAAGCTGCTTTTGCGGAGGCAGTGGAGAAAACCGCAGTTCGTTTGCTGGAAATTCTTAAAACAAAGAAGGTTTGAACATGGCTATTTCTCGGGTTAAAAGACTCGAAATCCTGTTGCCCGCAGAGCAGCTGGATGGATTTCTGTCTTATCTTCAGGAACTCGGGGTGGCCCAGCTTGACCCTGTGCCTCACGAAGAATTTGACCTGAAACCCACCGGGGTCGACGCTTCCGAGCACGAGCGCTGGCTCTGGAGAATCGGCCGGATAATCCAGAATCTGCCAGAAACGCAGCCGAAGAAAGGTTTGGATAAGCTTCTTACACAGAAGCCGAAGTTCACAGCCAGTCTCAGACAGGCTCTCCTGGATTTTGATTACCGCAGGGTGGTTGAAGACTACGAGAGGCTCGAAGCGAGAAAGAATGAGCTGCTTCAGGAGATAAAACAGCTGGAAAGAGAAGAGGAATTCCTGAAGCCGCTGGCTGCGCTTGAAATTCCGCTGGCGGAACTTTTTGCCTCCGCCACCTGCGAAGCTCAACTGATTCAGGTCCAGCCGCAGGACCTGGAAATCATCAGGGAGAAGCTGCGGGATCTGGAGGTCGAGCTGTATGTGGTGATAAGAGAGAAAAGCCGGCTGTTCATCCTGATTATAAACCATCGGGATGCGAAGCTGGCGGTGGAAGAGGTTTTTTCCGAATTGAAATCGGTTTACATAAACCTTGAACACTATCTCGACCGGGCTAAAGGAGGGCAGAAACTTTCGGATGTGCTCCTGGAAGTGGAGCAGACGGTTGAAGAGAAAAGGCATCAGGTCGAACAGATAGATAAAGAAATGGCCGGTTTTGCCATCCACCGCCAGGCGTTGATGGCCGTCCACGACGTTCTGCTGAACGAGAAGGAAAAGCTGGAGGCGGCCGCGCTGGCCGGTTTGACGGAAAAGACGGTCTGCCTGCGCGGCTGGATTCCGGCGGCTGAGGCAGAAAAATTTTCCTCTCATATATCACGATATTCCGATAGGATTTATCTGATTATCAGAGACCCGCAGCCGGAGGAAGAGGAAGAAGCGCCGGTGATTCTGGAGAATCCGGAGCTGGTGAAGCCTTTCGAGATAATCACCGGCCTCTATGGATTGCCGAAGCCCGGCACGATAGAACCGACCGTGTTTCTGGCGCCGTTCTTCTTTGTGTTTGTCGGGCTGTGCGTCAGCGAAGCCGGTTATGGACTGCTGGTGGCTCTTTTGAGCCTTCTGTACTTAAAAAAGGCAAAACCGAGCGGCCAGACCGAACTGTTTATGAAACTTCTCTTCTACCTCGGAATTTCCAACATAGTTCTGGGAACCCTGGTCGGCGGCTGGTTCGGATTCCCGGTGAAATCGCTGATGCTGATAGACCCGCTGCAGGACCCGATTCCTTTTATGATTCTAGCCTTGGCGCTCGGGTTCATCCAGGTAATGCTGTCGACATTTCTGAGCCTGGTCAAAGAATACAGGGAAGGAAACAGGGGTGGAGCTATCGCCGTCAAAGGCGGCTGGTTGCTGTTGCTGCCTTCTCTCGTTGCCTATCTGGTGCTGAAGAAGCAGGTGTTCGGAATTTTAGCGCTGGTGGGCGCGGCCGGGATTGTTTTCTTTACATCAAAATCTAAGAATCCGATTGCCAGATTTTTCAGCGGACTTTACGCGCTTTACGGGATTTCCGGTTACTTAGCCGACACTCTTTCCTATTCGCGTATTCTGGCCCTTGGACTTTCCACCGGGGTCATTGCCATGGTGGTGAACAATCTGTTCCAGATCGCCTGGAAGATACCTTATGTCGGCTGGCTGGCGGCGATTGTGGTATTCATCGGCGGACATCTTTTCAACCTCGGCATAGGTTTCCTGGGAGCTTTCGTCCATTCGATGAGGTTGCAGTTTGTGGAGTTTTTCACCCGGTTTTACCTGGCCGGAGGCAAGCCCTTCAAACCTTTCAAGCTTGAGAGCAAATACGTGGAGTTTATCAGATGATAGATTCAATATCCGGGATTAAAACAGGAGGAAAGAAATGACCTTAGGCTTAACACTGGCGATTTTCGGAGGCGCACTGGCTGTTTTCCTGGCCGGTATCGGTTCGGCTATCGGCGTTGGTCTGGCCGGTCAGGCGGCTTCGGGCGTGATGAGCGAGGATCCCTCAAAATTCGGTTCGATGTTGCTGCTGTCGGCTCTTCCCGGCACCCAGGGCATTTACGGCTTTCTGAGCGGCTTTCTGGTAATCCTGAAGCTCGGACTGATAGGCGGAACTGCTGCCTCGCCGACCGTTCAACAGGGATTGCAGATCATGTTTGCCTGCTTTCCGGTAGCCTTTGCCGGGTTAGTTTCCGGAATACATCAGGGCAAGGTCTGCGCCGCCGGTATCTACATGGTGGCCAAGCAGCCGAAGGAAATGACCAAACCGATGGTTCTGGCCGCTCTGGTCGAAACCTATGCGGTTCTCGGTCTTCTGGCCACCGTCCTCATTCTTAACGGAATCAAGCTTTAATCGCGGCTGGAAAAAGAAATGAGTCTGGAAAAGATTCTGGAAAAAATAGAACTTGACGCCAGGCAGGAAGTTGAAAAGCTTCTGGCTGAAGCTCGCGAGAAAGCCGAAAGGATAAAACAGGAAGCGGAAAGCCGCGCGAGGGAACAGGCGCAGCAGATTTTGCAGCAGGCGGAAGCGGAAGCCCGGCTTGAAGCCAGCCGAATCGTCACCCAGGCGCAGCTGCGCAAGCGCATGGAGCTTCTTAAGGTGAAGAGGGAGTTAATAGATAAAGTGCTGAAGGCGGCGCTCCAGAAGGAAGAACTCAGGCAGGCCAGTCTGAAAAAGGAAATAGTCTCCCGCGAGGGAGTGATAGAAGAATCGCTCCCGTCTGAAAAGGTGATAGAGGAGCTTTCGAGGGAAGTGGAAAGCGAAATTCTCGAGTGGTTGAAGGTCTGAAATGGCAGCTAAGGTTTCAGCTCTGAATTACGCTTACGCCGTCGGTCGGGTTCGCGCGCTGGAAAACTATCTCATTCCTTATCAGGTATTCCGGGAGGCGGTCGAAGCCGAAAACGCCCGGCGGGCGATCGAGCTGATCTCGGATGCCGGGAACTTCGGTGAGGATTTACTTCAGGTTCAGAATCCCGAACAGCTGGACAGAGTGTTGCTGAGGGAAAGAATCGCCCTGGATTTCAACCTGCAGGAACTCTTTCTGGAGAAAGAACTCTATTATGATTATCTGGCGGCTGAGACCCCGGTTGAAATAAAGACGCGGCTGGAGACGGTGGGAAACGAGTTTATCAGGAATTACTACCGGCTGCGGCTGGACCTGGCCAACCTGAAACTTTTCCTGCGCTGCCGTTACCTCCAGCTTCCGCTCGACCGGCTGGGGAAAAATTTCCTGCCGGGCGGCCGGCTGGAGAAAAAACTGTTTACAGAAAATTGCAGCGTTTCTTTTGAAGATTTCTATCAGATTATCCGGGCTACGGCTTATGGCGAAATCTGGAAGGTGGCGGCAGAATTTCTCGCTTCTAAGGATAGCTTTCTGGCTCTCGAAAGGGAGATAGAGAACCAGCTGATGACTTATCTCAGGCAGGCTAAACAAATTACCTTCGGGCCCGAGCCGCTTTTTGCCTACGGTCTGGCCCGCAGGCATGAGCTAAAGCTGGTAAGAATTGCGCTGGCTGGAAAATTTTTGCAGCTTCCAGCGAGTTTTCTTAGAGAGAGGTTAAGTCAAACTTATGTCTGAAAAAGCAAGAATCGCAGTCATCGGAGACCGGGACATTTGCGCTCCTTTTGCGGTCTTCGGCCTGACTGTTTTTACGCCTGGAAATGTTGAAGAAGCCCGGTCAATGCTGACGCAGGTGGCAGAGGAGAAGTTCGCCATCTGCCTGATCCAGGAAACCTGGCTGGAAAGTCTGAAGGCGGAGGTGGCCGAGCTCAGCCAGAAAACAGCTCCGGTCTGTGTCGGGTTTTCTGATTTCCGGGCGATTTCAGAATCGGTGCAGAATCTCATGCGAGAACTTTCGATAAAAGCAACAGGTTCAGATTCACTTTTTGCTAGAGGAAGGAAAGAAAATGAAACAAGGTAAGATTATTCGCGTTGCCGGTCCCCTGGTGGTGGCTTCCGAGTGTCTCGGAGCCAAGATGTATGATATGGTCAGGGTTGGCCATATCGGTTTGATTGGCGAAATCATCGAACTTGACGGGGATAAAGCTTACATTCAGGTCTATGAGGATACCACCGGAATCGGTCCGGGCGAGCCGGTTATCCTGACGGAGAAGCCGCTGTCGGTGGAGCTGGGTCCGGGAATTCTCGGCACGATTTACGACGGCATACAGAGACCGCTGGACGTGATCCGGGACAGGGTCGGAGATTTTGTCACCCGCGGAGTTGAAGTTCCGGCGCTCGACCGGGAGAAGCGCTGGCACTTCCGTCCGTTGAAAAAGGCAGGAGACCGGGTGCTGGCAGGAGACATCGTCGGCTATGTGCAGGAGACGCCGTTGATCCAGCACCGGATCATGGTCCCGGAACAGTCCGATGGAATAATTGAGGAGATAAAAGAAGGAGAATTTTCAGTAGCCGAGACTGTTTGCCGGGTGAAAACAGATTCCGGCGAAATAAAGGAATTGACGCTCTTCCAGGTCTGGCCTGTGAGAAAACAGCGTCCGGTGAAGGAAAGGTTGATGCCGGGCGAGCCGCTGGTGACAGGCCAGAGAATCCTGGACACGCTTTTTCCTCTGGCCAAGGGCGGAACCGCCTGCGTTCCCGGTCCTTTCGGCAGCGGGAAGACAGTGGTTCAGCATCAGCTGGCCAAGTGGTCGGATGCCCAGATCATAGTGTATGTTGCCTGCGGCGAGCGCGGAAACGAAGTGGCTGACCTGCTGCTGAGCTTTCCGGAACTCAAGGACCCGAACACCGGCCGGCCGCTGATGGAAAGAACAGTCATCATAGCGAACACTTCGAACATGCCGGTGGCCGCCCGCGAAGCTTCAATCTACACCGGGATGACGATTGCCGAATATTTCCGCGACATGGGTTATTCAGTGGCTCTGATGGCCGATTCCACTTCCCGCTGGGCGGAGGCGCTCAGAGAAATCGGCGGACGCATGGAAGAGATGCCGGGCGACGAAGGTTATCCGGCCTATCTTGCCAGCCGTCTGGCTGAGTTTTACGAAAGAGCTGGCAAGGTGGTCTGCCTCGGTTCTGAGGAAAGGACCGGCGCGCTGAGCGTCATCGGCGCGGTCAGCCCGCCTGGAGGCGACCTGTCCGACCCGGTGGTTCAGGCGACCCTCAAGGTGGTCAAAGTGTTCTGGGCTCTCGACGACCGGCTGGCCAACATGCGGCATTTCCCGGCCATCAACTGGCTGCAGAGTTATTCGCTGTACCGGGATATTCTGAAAAAATATTTTTCAGAAAAAGTGGCTGAGGATTTCGTTGAACTCAGCCAGGAGGCGATGAAGCTTCTTGAGCTTGAAGCCGAACTTCAGGAAATCGCTCGACTGATAGGTGTGGAGTCGCTTTCTTACAAAGAAAGACTCATTCTGGAAACTGCCCGGTCGATTCGCGAGGATTTTCTCCACCAGAACGCTTTTCATCCGCAGGACACTTACACCTCGATGCGCAAGCAGTACCTGATGCTGCGGACGATTCTCCATTTCCATCACCGGGCGAATCAGGCGCTGGATGAAGGAAAAGAGTTCAGCCAGATTGTTTCTCTGGAAGTCCGCGACCGGATTTCCAAGATGAAATATTTACCCGAGGATGAGGAAGCGCTGCTTCAGGTGGAAAAAGAAGTGGACGCTTCTTTTAAAACACTTTAGGTTTGAAGGTGAGGCCGATGCGCAAAGAATATTTAACAGTCTCCAACATAGTGGGACCTCTGGTCATCGTGGAGAAAGTTTCCGACGTAAAATACAACGAGCTGGTGGAAATTGAGGATTCGCGAGGAAACATCCGCCGGGGAACAGTGCTCGAAGTCTCGACCGAGCAGGCGGTGGTCCAGGTGTTTGAAGGAACGGTCGGACTCGACATCGACAAATCAAGAGTGAGATTTCTCGGCCGGTCGCAACAGCTTCCTGTCTCGGAGGAAATCATCGGCCGCGTTTTTGACGGTTCCGGCCGGCCGCGCGACAACGGACCTCAGATCATCGCCCGCAAATACCTCGACATCAACGGCAGCCCGATCAACCCGGATGCCCGCGATTATCCATCGGAGTTCATCCAGACCGGAATTTCCGCGATCGACGGAATGAACCCGCTGGTGCGCGGACAGAAGCTGCCGATTTTTTCCGGAAGCGGTCTGCCCCATCCGCGAATCGCGGCTCAGATCGCCCGTCAGGCGAAGGTTCTCGGGAAGGAAGAAAAGTTTGCGGTGGTCTTTGCGGCCATGGGCATCACCTTTGAAGAAGCCAATTTCTTCATCGAGGATTTCCGCCAGACCGGAGCTCTGGAGAGAGCCGTTCTGTTTCTGAACCTGGCGAACGAGCCGGCGATCGAAAGAATCGCCACGCCGCGTCTGGCTCTCACCTGCGCCGAGTATTTAGCTTTTGACCTGGATATGCATGTGCTGGTTATTCTGGTTGATATGACTTTTTACGCGGAAGCGCTGCGGGAAATTTCAGCGGCCAGAAAGGAAATCCCGGGAAGACGCGGCTACCCCGGTTATCTCTACACCGACCTGGCCACGATGTACGAAAGAGCCGGCAGGATAAAAGGAAAGAAGGGCTCGATCACGATGATTCCGATCCTGACGATGCCCGAGGACGACAAGACCCATCCGATTCCCGACCTGACCGGTTACATCACCGAAGGACAGATCATTCTCAGCCGGGAACTTCACCGCAAGGGAATCTATCCGCCGATCGACGTTCTGCCCAGCCTTTCGCGTTTGAAGGATAAAGGTATAGGAACCGGAAAAACGCGCGAGGACCACGCCGACGTCCTGAATCAGCTGTTTGCCTGCTATGCCAGAGGCAAGGAAGCAAGAGAACTCGCTCTGATTCTGGGAGAAGCGGCGCTGACCGACCTCGACCGGCTTTACCTGAAATTTGCCGACCTTTATGAGAATGAATTTGTTCGACAGGGAGAATTTGAAGCCCGGAGCATCGAGCAGACGCTCGATCTTGGCTGGAAACTCATGCGGCTGCTGCCGAAAACCGAACTGAAGAGAATCAGGCCAGAATTTCTGGAAAAATATTATTGATTAAAGTTGGAAAAAAGGAACCGGAGGCAGGATGAAGCTGAAAGTTAATCCAAACCGGATGGAACTTCTCCGGCTGCGGCGCCGCCTGGCGCTGGCTGAAAGGGGACACAAGCTGCTTAAGGACAAGCTGGAAGAACTCATGCGGCAGATGCTCGAAGCTTCGCGGCGCCTGGCCGAGCTCCATGAACGGGTTGACCGGGAATTTGAAATCATCACCAGAGCGGCGGCTCTATTTCGAATCGGCCACTCTTCTTCCGAACTTCAGGAAATTTTGCCTGAGGGAGAACTCGAGCTGGAGGCTAAGAAAAGTCGCCTGCTGAACCTGACCGTTCCGGATTTCGAACTTATCTCCTTCGAGCCCGGCCATTATGATCTCGTTCAAACTGAAAGCGAGCTGGACGTGGCAGTAAAACATTTTCGTCAGGTACTGCCGGAGCTTCTGGAGTTCTGCAGCCTCTGGAAAAAACTGGAACTCCTGGCTCATGAAATTGAAGTGACCAGAAGAAGGGTTAACGCTCTTGAATATATCTTAATTCCCTCCCTTAAAGAAACCATCCGCTCAATCTCCGCCCGCCTGGAAGAGATCGAACGTTCCTACCAGGTCCAGCTGATGCGGGTGAAGGAGATTGTCAGACACCACTAAAAATAGTGGTCTAAAATTTTTTAACACAAAAAAAAGTATAAAAATCGAAAAAAAGTATTGACATAATAAGAAAATGCTGTATATATACAATTGAAAAATGAAAAAAATGAATGAGACTGAAAGCGGCGATTTAAAAAATTCCGGGGGAATGAGTTCGAAAAAATTTTAAGGGCGAGAAAAAAAACATGAAAATCGCTTTGCTTTTCAGCTCGAAAGAAGGGATGGCCAGGACGATACGGCCATTTCTTTTTGAAGAAAGGGCCGAAGAAGGCGAAGACCCTCCACCTGATTTGTTAGCTGAATGTGACAGCGACGAAACGATCGCTGCCGTTCAGCGAGCGCTTGAGAAATTTCATCGGGTTGTTCCGATCGAATCTGACGAACAGGCTTATCTGCGTCTGATGGAAGAAAAACCCGACCTGGTTTTTAACATAGCGGAAAGACTTTTCGGGCCGAATCGCGAGTCTCACATCCCGACGATCTGCGAGGTGCTGAACATTCCCTACACCGGGTCAGACCCGCTGACTCTTGGCATCTGTCTCGACAAATCGCGGGCGAAGGAAATCCTGAGTTATTACGGAATTCCCAACCCGCCTTTTAAAGTTATCGAGAAGCCGGAAGATATTCCGGACAACCTTGATTATCCGCTGATCGTAAAGCCGCTGTACGAAGGATCGAGCAAGGGAATCAAAAACAACTCGGTCGTTCGCAGCCGGACGGAGCTTGAAGACAAAATAAAGGAGATCAACCGGCTTTATCAACAGCCAGCGATTGTGGAGAAATTTCTGAGCGGACGCGAATTTACCGTTGGCATTCTCGGCAATTATCCGGAAATCGAAGTTTTGCCGATTGTCGAGATAGACCACAGCCAGCTTCCGGCGGGAGCCAACCCGATCTATTCGTACGAAGCCAAATGGGTCTGGGACAGACCGGAAAATCCGCTGGAAATCTTTCGCTGTCCGGCGGAAATTCCGGAAGAGCTTAAAAATCAAATAGAAGAAACAGTCAGGGAAACCTGCCGCATTCTAAGAATTCGCGACTGGGCCAGGATTGACCTCAGGCTGGATGAGCACGGTGTGCCGAACATTCTGGAAATCAACCCACTGCCCGGGATACTGCCGAATCCGGAAGATAACTCCTGCCTGCCGAAAGCAGCCCGTGCGGCCGGTTATACCTATGATCAATTGATCAACCGGGTGGTTCTGGAAGCCTGCCGGAGATACGGACTGCCGGTGGAAACTGAATTTCCGGCCTTCGCCCGGTTCGCCAGTTCTCCCGGGCTCGGAGGAGCCGATGGCCACTGAAGGTTTGAAGGTTGGAGTGGCTTTTAACACCTACGAGCCCTACATCTATCGCCCGGAAAAAGTTTCCGAAGATTCCGTAGCCAAGGTGGCTGAAGTCGTCTGCGAAACTCTGAATCGGGCCGGGGTTCAGGCGGTGCTGATTCCACTCCAGCGCAGCATGTTCACTTTTCTCCGGCGGATTAAGGAGCTCGAAGTTGATGTCGTGGTCAATCTCTGCGAAGGCTTTTTTGGCCGTCCGCAGTGGGAAGCCAACGTGGCTGCGGTAATGGAAGTCCTGCATATTCCGTTTACCGGTAACGGCTCGAGAACGCTGGCACTCTGTCAGGACAAACATCAGGCGAAGGCTATACTCAGCTCATTCAACCTTCCGGTGGCTCCAAGCCAGCTGATCACTTCGGCCGAGGAGATGGTCGACCTGAGATTTCCGGTGATCGTCAAACCTAATTCTGAAGATGCCAGCGTCGGCGTCCATCCTGAATCCGTGGTTTACGATAAAGAGGCTCTGGCCGAACGGGTGGAAAAAATCGTCAGGACTTACAGCCAGCCGGCGATCGTTGAAGAGTTCATCGACGGCCGCGAGTTCAATGTGGCTGTGCTCGATGATGGCGAGCCGAGGGCGCTTCCGGTTTCCGAGATAGATTTTTCCACCATGCCCGAAGGCTTTCCGCGGATCTGCAGCTATGAAGCCAAATGGTATCCGGATCATATTCTCTATAAAACAACCGTTCCGGTTTGCCCGGCTCGCATCGATGATGAACTCCGCCAGAAACTGCAGGAGCTGGCGGTCACGGCCTTCAGGGTTATGGGCTGCCGGGATTATGCCAGGGTGGATTTCCGGATGAATGATCAGGGCGAAATTTTCATTCTGGAAGTCAACCCGAACCCGGACATAAGCCTTGATGCCGGCTATGCCCGGGCGCTGAGAGCGGCCAGCATCGAGTATTCTGATTTCTGGAAAATGATGATAAGAAACGCTCTGCAAAGGAAGGAAGGCAATGCTGCGGCCAATGGCAAAAGATGATCGCGAATCGGTGCTGGAGCTGATCCGGGCGACCGGTTTTTTCACCGAAGCGGAAGTTCAGGTGGCCGCGGAATTGATCGATATTTACCTTAATAATCCTGACCAGCGCGACTACCACATTGTGGTGGTCGAAGACGAGAGGGGAAAGGTGGCTGGCTACATGACCTACGGGCCGACGCCCCTGACCGAGGGGACCTGGGACCTTTACTGGATTGCGGTTTCCCCCGAGGCGCAGGGCAAAGGCTATGGCCGGCAGCTCATTATCTGGCTCGAGGACCGGGTCAGGGAAAGCGGGGGGAGGTTGATTCTGATTGAAACCTCTTCCCAGCCGAAATATCTGCCAACCAGGAAATTTTATGAAAAACTTGGATACGCCGAAATTGCCCGGATACCGGACTTTTACCGTCCGGGAGACGACAGGGTCATTTTCGGCAAATATTTTCGCTCAAAGGAGTGAGAAAAGGAGACAATGGAAGACTGGCAACGAATCCTGCGCGAGAGCCTGAGAACGCCCGAAGAAATTGCCGAACGCTTCGGGCTGGAGGTGGAAGAGGTCATAAAGATCGGGCGGGAGTTCAAAATCCAGATTACTCCTTACTTCGCGAGTCTGATCAAGAAAAAGGGCGATCCGCTGTATAAACAGGTGGTTCCGGACCTGGCTGAGCTGGCTGAGAATTCTGGCGAGGAAGATCCGCTCGAAGAAGACCTCGATTCTCCTGTGCCCAGCATCGTTCACCGTTATCCCGACCGGGTTCTGTTTCTGGTTTCTCACAGCTGCGCTTCCTACTGCCGTTTCTGCACCAGAAAAAGAAAAGTTGGCGACCCGAGCAAAATACACCCGCGTTACATCGAAGACGGCATCCATTACATAAAGGACCACCCTGAAGTGCGCGATGTCATCATTTCCGGTGGCGACCCGCTGATTCTGAGTGACGATAAACTGGAGGCGATCATCAGCAGCGTGCGAGCTATCCCGCATGTGGAGATCATCCGCATCGGCAGCCGTGTGCCCTGCTTCCTGCCGCAGAGGATAACTGAAAAGCTGGTCAACATGCTGAAGAAGTATCACCCGCTTTACATGAACGTACACTTCAACCATCCAGACGAGATAACTCCGGAAGCAGCTAAGGCACTGAATATGCTGGCTGATGCCGGAATCCCGCTCGGCAACCAGACGGTTCTCCTGCGGGGCATCAACGATGATGTCATGACCATGAGAAAGTTGATGCAGAAGCTGCTCATGGTCAGAGTGCGTCCGTATTACATTTATCAGGCAGATTATGTAAGGGGGACCGACCACTTCCGCACGACCGTGGAGAAAGGGCTGGAAATCTACCAGGGACTCAGAGGCTGGACCTCAGGTCTGGCCGTGCCTCATTACGTGATCGACGCTCCTGGCGGCGGAGGTAAAATCCCGCTGATACCGGAGTACGTCCAATCTATCTCTGACGAGAAAGTGGTGCTCAGGAATTACACCGGCGAGATTTACGTTTATCCGCAGGTGAAAACGCAGAAGAGGAGAAGACCTCGCGCCCAGACTCCCTGTTACGCCGCTCAGAGCCAGCAGCTCTGACCCGGTTTAATCCAGGCTCGCAGGGGGAAGAGAAGGGTCGGGTTTTTCCTCAAAGCTGCTGAAACTGACGCAGGTATTCAGCCAGCCCGACCTGCTGCAGGATGGTTAGGGCTTCCTCGTTGCTCACTCCTCTTTTCTGCCTGAGGGATTCGAGAATTCTGATTATCGACAGCGCCACTTCGGCCGTCTGGCCGGCCATCTGCTGTTTGTCCTTCAGAAATTCAATCGAGTCGAAAAGCACGGCGTTGGCTTCGCCGTAGCTGATTTCGGCTCTTCTGCCGTATTTTTTAATCCAGTCAGGTTTTCTCAGGCAGTCGTTCACATGTGATTGAATCAGGTAGGTGGCGCGCCCGATGAGCTTCAGGTTGCTCGGGCTGACGCTGGTCATGGTGTTTCCGATTACCCGACCGAGCTTGGCCATGACGGCGGTCGAATGAGCGTTGAGCACCATTTTAAGAGCGATGTTCTGTTTCAGCAGGAACGGGTCGTTTTCGCGGTCTGCGTTCAGGCTGATGAACACGGGAGATTTCTGCTCTCCTGATGCGAATTTTCTGTACGTCTCATTTATTTTATTTTCCAGGGCCACTGTCTGTTTCTCGCTGAGGTCGTTTACGCTGACCACAACCAGACTGGCCTGTTTTTCCAGAAAAAGTCGAGCAAACTGGCTGAAAGGAGAAGAGTCGGCCAGCAGTTGATTTTCTTCCGGGGTGAGACAGACCATCACGCCCAGGTCTCCGGGTTTTGGCCCGCGTTTTCTAAGATTAAATTCGGCAAAGGAAAAATCGTAAAGGTCCTGCTGGTTGTCACCGGCTTTTTTCAGGCTTTCCAGGGCAGCTCGTCGCAGGTACGGGTCTCCGACTTCTTCCTCAAAAGGCTTGCGGTAAAATTCTTCCCTCAGTCCCCGGAAGGGTCGGCCAAGGAAGTTAAACCAGGCCTGTTTTCTGTCTCTGGCCGGAGTCCAGACCTGTATCCAGCATTTGCGCTCCGGCTCTTCCACCGTGTCCAGAGGAAAGAGTCTGAAAGTGGGGCTGCGCTCGGTGCTGTCGATGAAAACGGTGATGAGCGCTTTTTCCGCGAAGTAGGTGGAAAATCGGTTGCTGGCGTAAGTGCTCGATTCGAGCTCGGTCCAGACGGCGATGGCTGGAACGGCGTTTTTAATCCTGTTCAGTATGCGGGGAAAATCTCTCAGCGTTTCCACCGGGTCATATTTCCGGCTGAAGCCGGCTCTCCTCAATTCCTTTTCGTTCAGGAAACCCGAAAGGAGCTCGTAAACAGCCGACTGAAGCGCGGCGCCCACGACGTAGGTTTCGATGGTGGTGGCCTGCATCCGGGTGGAACCGGTTATGGCCATCGGCCCGGTGGTCAGGTTGATTTTTGTTATTCCCTCTTCCTCAAGAACCCTGCGGCTGCGGTCAAAGGGACGCAGTCGGTCATCCGGGTTGTTGTAAACGAAATAGAGCTTCTTCCGGCTTTCTTCCGGCCGGTAATCCGGCGATTGCTTCCACTGTTCCAGAGCCGTCAGGATCGTGCCTATGACCGAAGATGTTTCTCCGCCTTCGGTGACGCAAATGACCAGGTCTCCTTTTTTGATGCCGTGGTCGAGAAGCTGAAGACGCCCGATGAGCTGAAGGTCCTCAAAACCCTCAAGCGAGGAGATGAGCGCCCGGTCGCCCCCGGTCATCTCGCCGATCAACCTCCCGGCTATATCCGGACCGAGATTCTTTTCAACCTTCAGCCAGATATTTCGGTCCTGACGAAGCGAATTCCAGAAAGGTCTCCAGAAAGTGCTCTCCATCTGTTTCGCCAGACGTCCGGTGGCTCCGCAACCGTAAATGTATATCCTGTTTCCTTCAAGGATGGTCTTTCTTATTTCTGAAGAAAGCGTCCGGAGAACTGCCGGGCTGGCGGCCAGCTGTTCCATCCGGCTGACGATGTCCTCGTCGACTGAGAAAAGCATGTGCAATCCGGCAGGAATGTCTGTTCTGATTTTTTCGCTCAGGTTCCAGGTTTTCGGGTGGCGCTGTTCGGTCAGCAGCGTATGGAGCTGAAACTGGGTTTTGTTCTGAATGTAGTCGAGCGATTCGGCCGGAACTTCGAGGCCCAGCAGAGCCAGCAATCCCGAGCTGCCCGAAACCGGCTGCTGTTCCTGAGAGAAGATGGCCGGGGCGAATAGAAATCCTACTATAATAGTGGGAATTATCAAAATGCCGACCAGCCGGACCTGAAGAAATTTATTTCTTTTTGTTGTTTTCATAAGGCACTCCATACTGGTGAGTATCGTCCAGGATGTCGTTTTCCTGCCAGTTTTTTATCCATTTGTCCACCTGGAAAATTTCCAGACCGCCCGAGGCGGTGGAGCAGACGACGCGCTTTAGACCGGCGTTGATGATCATCTTCTTGCAGATAAAACAGGGGAAGGCATCGATCGGCTGTCCGGTGCGCGGGTCGCTGCCGTAGATGAACATGTCTCCGCCCAGAAGGCTCACCCCGGCCCGGGCAGCGTTGATGATCGCGTTCTGCTCCGCATGGACCGAACGACAGAGTTCATAGCGCTGACCGTGCGGTATGTTCAGCCGGTCGCGAAGACAGAAACCGTGTTCCAGGCTGTCCCTGGTTTTTCTGGGAGCACCAACATAACCGGTCGAGATAATCTGATCATCTCTTACGATGATCGCCCCGATGGAACGACGGAAGCAGGTGCTGCGGCGGGAAACTTCTCTGGCGATTCCCAGGTAATATTCATCCTTGGAAATTCTCCCGCTGGCGTTCTTTGCCGGGGACTTTCCTTTTCTGTTTTCTTTTTGAACTTTCTGGCGAGAGCTTTTTTTCATCCGAGTGCCTCCAGTTTTTTCCAGAGTTCTTCTAAGGTGCCATCGTTGATGATGGTGATGTCCGCCAGTTTCAGGCAGAGGTCGAGCTGCTGGCTGTTTTCCTGGCGTCCCTTTTCCTGTTCTTCTTTCCGGCGGAATTCTTCCAGGGTAGAAGCGGATTCGTTCCGGCCGCGTTTGCGCACGCGCTCGAACCGGATTTCCACCGGAGCGTCAACCGCTATGAGAATAAAATCACCCAGGCTTCTGAGATAGGCGATTTCGGCGGCGTTGCGGATGCTGTCGATGACTGTCGGTCCGGTGATTTTTTCGGCTGCCCGGCGGGCCAGCACCTCCGGACCGAATTTCTCCCGCAGTTCATTGCCGCAGGCGATCAGATTATCCCGGCTGGGTTCAAGTCCGCGGGTCTGGAGTTCTTCCCTGATGACGTCCGAGAGTGAGACGTATCCGAAGCCCTTCTTCTGAAGATAGCGAGCCACCTCGCCCTTGCCGGCGCCATTGGTTCCGGTAAGCCCTATGAGCCTGTATTCTGTAAGTTTTTTCATCGAAAGTTCTGCCCTTTTTAATTTTTAAGGAGCTTAAAAAAAGAATATATCCTATCCTGAAAGAAATTCAAAGAGGGCGGCGTGGCAGATGGCATTTAACCGGCCAGGTCGTCCGGTGAGCCGGCTCTTTCTTCTTCTTTTCGTTTTTTCCGCTCCCGGTTGCGGCCAACCACAAGCGTTATCAGAATGCTTATCCCGTAGAGGGCGATCATCGGGACGGCCACTATCGTCTGGGTTATCATGTCGGGCGTCGGTGTTATCACCGCGGCGATGACGAAAGCGGCCAGAACCGCGTACTGAAAATTCTTGATCATCCAGCGAGAGGTGATCAGTCCGAGCTTTGAAAGAAAATAAACTATCGTCGGAAGCTCGAACACCAGAGCGATTCCCAGCAGAACTTTCAGGGCGAAGCTGAAGTACTGGTCGACGGTGATGACCGGCGTGAAGTCGCGTCCGAGAGTCAGGAAGAAGCGGCAGGCCCAGGGAAAAACGATAAAATATCCGAAAAGCGCGCCGATGATGAAGAAAAAAGAGGTGAAGAAAACAAAAGGAATGACGTATCTTTTTTCTTTCTGGTAAAGTCCGGGCGAGACGAACAACCACAGCTGATAGAACACGAACGGCGAAGTCAGAAAAAGAGCTGCCAGAAAAGACACCTTCAGGTAGAGCATGAAAGGAGCCGTCAGCGTGGTGAAGGCCAGTCTGGTCCCTTCCGGCAGATATTGTGTCACCGGCCGGGCGAGGATGGCAAAGAGCTGACGGCTGAAAACCCAGCAGGGAATCACGCCCAGGATTATGGCCATAAAGGAATAGAAAATTCTTTTGCGGAGGTCTTCGAGATGTTCAAGGAAGGTCATCTCGTCAGGTGACTTTCTGGCCTTCCTCGGGCTCATCGTTTTCCAGGTCCTTTTTGATGGTCTCGGGGAGATGGGTGAAGCCTTCCCGCAGGTCGGTCAGGTCGGATTTGACTTCCTCCAGGTCGGATTTTATTTCGCTCGCCTGAATTTCCTCTTCCACCTTGCTCCGCAGCTCGTCTGAGGCTTTCTTAAATTCCCGGATCGCCCGGCCGACAGATTTGCCGACCTCAGGTAGCTTCTTCGGGCCAAAAACCAGAAGCGCGATGATGAGAATGATTATCAGTTCTGGCAGGCCGATTGAACCGAACATGCTTTTGTCTCTGATTTTTACCAATAAACTATATCCTTTAAGCACGGGACTGTCAACTGAGAAGGTTTTGATTGACATTAAACCGAGCTGAAATAGAAAAACATTACTGACTTCCGGAAAGCTCGATTTTTGCTCTTCTCAGGCAATATCGTCAGGATGCCAGAGGCTTTTTCACCGGCTATCAAAGGGCCGGTCCTTTACGGCCGGACCGATCGGTTGAAAAAGAAACTGCCAAGGAACTTCACACCGAGAATTCCGGCCTCCCGATTTGTTCTCTCAATTGTGCGGCCATTGGGAATCGACTTTTAAGCGGGGTTCAGGGAGCAGGTGCCGACGATCAGCGCCAGCGTCAGAGCCCCGAGCTGTTATCGAACGAACGCAAGGGAAAATTCGCCGGCTGACCGGCTGAGCAGCCGGGGTCAGGTGCGAGCTCTTACCGGAGCGCTGAAGAGGGCTGCAGGGGTCATCTTCAGGCCATATTTATCTTTACTTTAAGTAAGCCCTCTGGTAAGATTTAATGTCTGTAAGCCGAAGAAACTGGAATAAAATATGGTCCGAACCACAAGAAAAATATTCCTTCTTATTCTTCTTCTTTTCCCTCTGGTTTTTTTAGTCTGCCGCTCATTGGTCGCGGTCGACCCCTGGCAGCAGGGCGTGAATAAAGTTATGGCCCTCAGCGAGCTGGTTCAGAAAGAGTATTTCGAAGATAAAGACGCCCGCAAACTGACCTTTGCCGCCATCAGGGGAATGCTGGATACTCTGGACCCGCATTCCTATTTTCTTGACCCGGAAAGCGCCAGGACCTTTACCGAAGATTACACCGGTAAATACTACGGCCTGGGCATTCAGATTCAGAAGCAGGAAGACCGGCTGGTGGTCATCGCTCCGATCGAGGGCACTCCGGCCTGGAGACTCGGAATTCAACCGGGTGATGTCATCACGCACATTGACGGGGAAAGCACGAAACCGATGACCAGCACCGAAGCGATGCTGAAGCTTCGCGGAGAAAAAGGAACGAAAGTTACCATAACGATCCAGAGGGAAGGTCTCGACAAACCCTTTGACCTGACGATTACCAGAGAAGAAATTCCGCTGAAAAGCGTGCCCTATGCCTTCATGATTGATGAGGAGAAAAAGATCGCGTACATTTTCGTGCGGAACTTCGGCCGGAACACCGTCGACGAGCTGGAAGAAAAGCTGGAAGAGCTCCTCGAGAAAGGTATGGAGAGCCTGATTCTCGACCTCCGGGGCAACACCGGCGGTCCTGTTTTTCAGGCTGTCGATATGGCTGACCTTTTCCTGCCGCGGGGCACGAAGATAGTCTCGATGAGAGGGCGAAATCCCGCCTACAACCGCGATTTCTTCGCCAGCCTTGATAATCAGTATGAAACCCTGCCGCTGGTAATTCTGATCAATCAGGGGACGGCCAGCGCTTCGGAAATCGTGGCCGGAGCGATCATGGATAATGACCGCGGTCTGATTGTCGGGGAAGATTCCTGGGGAAAAGGGCTGGTGCAGACGGTATTTCCGCTCGGTCCTGACATGGCGGTGGCCGTCACCACGGCTAAGTATCTAACACCGAGCGGCCGGGAAATCCAGCGTGATTATTCCCATCTTGAGGATTACATGCTGGCCAAGAGGGCTCCGGAAGAAAAGAGGGAAGTCAGGTACACGGCTAAAGGACGGAAGGTGCTCGGCCAGGGCGGCATCACTCCGGATTACGAAGTGAAAACCAGCTACAAACCGCTGACGGTTGAGTTTTTAATCAGGGGTGCCTTTTTCAGCTACGGACGTAAATTCAGTCAGCATCAGACGCCTCTATCCCGAAATTATGTCTTTCCACAGGAATTGAAAAACGGCGAGAAACCTGCCGGCCGGAAAATATTTGATAAGACGTTCGAAGTGGGTTCTGAGGTGATTAAAGATTTTCTGGAATTCATCAAAACCACCGGAGTGAAGTATGACCTGAGCAAATTCTCCGAGGCGGAAGAGGAAATCAGGAACGAAATCAAGCGGGAGCTCTTTTCGGCCGTTTTCAACCTGGAAGAAGGAATTAAAGTTTTCAGGCAGAAAGATCCGGTTGTACTTAAAGCAATTGAAGTGATGCCGGAAGCGGCTCGTTTTCTCAGCGAGTCGAAATAGGTTAAAGGCAAAGTTGCCGGGAATCGGACATATAATTAATTTCAGGAGAGCGAGATGAAACTGTCTCTGGCTTCTGACCATGCCGGGTATGAATTAAAAAAAGAGGTTATCCGCTACCTGCAGGAAGCGGGAATTAAGTTTACCGATTTTGGCTGCGGTCCCGGCGAAAGCGTTGACTACGTGGATTATGGGGCAGAAGCTGTCCGCCGGGTGGTCAGCGGCGAGTTTGACCGGGCGATACTTTTCTGCGGCACCGGACTGGGAATGGCTGTGGTGGCCAATAAGTTCCCCGGGATAATCGCCACCCCCTGCTGGGATGAATTTACCGCCACGGTCAGCCGCACCCATAACAACGCGAACGTTCTCACCCTCGGCGGCCGGGTGCTGAACCCGGAGCTGGCGATCAGAATCGTCCAGATCTGGCTGGAGAAGGATTTTGAAGGCGGACGGCACGAGCGCCGCGTGAAAAAGATATTCGACCTCGAAGCGGAGCTCTGCCAGAAAAAATAGATCCCGAATCATATCCAGGGCAAGCTGATGGCCATTTCAGCCGGAAAACCAGTAATGAAGGAGAAAACCTATGACTGATTTCATCAAGAAAATCAATCACTGGTGCGAAAGGATTGAACAGAACAACCTCTGGCGTCAGAAAAAATGCTTCAACCTGATACCTTCGGAGAACACTCCGTCTCTTTTAGTGAAGCTGGCGGAAATTGCTGACCCCTCCGGTCGCTATGCCGAACACCGGACGATGAAGGGTCAGGAAGTCTATTTTTATCAGGGGACTGATTTTATCCGGGATGTCGAACTGGCGGCTAAGGAGGAGCTCTGCCGCTATTTTGGCTGCACCGACGTCGAGCTGCGTCCGATCAGCGGGCAGATGGCCAACGAGGTGGTTTTCAAAGGGCTGGTGAAATTTGTCAACAGAAAGAGGAAACCGGGAGAGCCGTTCCGGCGGCTGCGGATGGTGATGAATAACGACCTGAACAAGGGCGGCCATCTGAGCTCCCAGCCGATGGGGGCGCTCTTTAACCTGGTGGAGGAGGACCCGGCGACCGGGAAAGAAAAAGTGGTGAACATTCCGGTCCGTCAGGACAATCCTTATAAAGCCGACCTGAATCGGCTGGAAGAAATGCTGAAAACATACCGGCCGGAGCTGGTGATTTTCGGCAAAAGCATGTTTATCTACCGGGAGCCGGTTGAATTTGTTCACCGGCTGGTAAGGGACTGGCCGGACCGCCCGGTGCTGATGTACGACATGGCCCATGTGCTCGGACTTTACGGCGTTTTTCAGGCTCCTTTTGCCGAGGGAGCCGATGTGGTCACCGGGAGCACGCACAAGACTTTCTTCGGGACACAGCGCGGGGTAGTGGCAGGAAATTTCCCTGAGGGCAGTCCGCTGAAGCAGCTCTGGACTGACATTCAGGGCAGGGCTTTTCCCGGTTCCACTTCGAACCATCATCTCGGAACGCTTCTCGGGCTGCTGCTTTCAGCCATCGAGATGAACGAGTTCAGGGAAGCCTACCAGACCCAGGTGCAGAAAAACGCTAAGGCTTTTGCCCGTTATCTCAAAGAAAATGGTATCCCGGTGGAAGGAGAGGAAGCTGACGGTTTTACCGAAACCCATCAGGTTCTCATCCGGGTTAAAAAATTCGGGAACGGCCAGGAAATCGCTCGCCGTCTCGAAAACAACAACATCCTGACCAACTATCAGGCGCTGCCCGACGACACCACCTTCCTGGAAGCTTCTGGCATCAGAATGGGCGTTCAGGAGATGACCAGGTTCGGGATGAAGGAGAAAGATTTTGAAATCCTGGCTGGTCTGATCGCTGACGTTATCATCAGAAACCGGCAGGTTGGAGAGGAAGTCAGCCGCTACCGGCAGAATTTCCTCGAAATGCAGTACTGCCTGCCTGAAAAACAGGCCCTGGAACTGGCCAGCCGTCTGCTGACGAGCATATTACCCGCTCCGGGAGTGGCGGCGATGTTAGCTGAAAAAATGGCGGCCAGGGCTAAGGAAATGGCTGATTAAAGGTGAAAAAGGAGGACAGATGAAGATTCTGCTGGTTGGGTCAGGCGGAAGAGAACATGCACTCGCCTGGAAACTCGTTCAGAGTCCGCATTGCGAAAAACTTTACTGCGCGCCCGGAAACGGAGGGATGGCGCAGATTGCCGAAGTGGTCCCGATTGAAGACACCAACATTTCTCTGCTGGCCAGGTTTGCCGAGGAGAAGAAAATCGACCTGACAGTCGTCGGTCCGGAAGCGCCGCTGGCTCTCGGCATCGTCGACGAGTTTGAAAGACGCGGACTTAAAATTTACGGTCCAAACAAAAAAGCGGCGGAGATTGAAAAGAGCAAGGTGTTTGCGAAGGAATTCATGGCCCGGCATCGCATCCCGACCGGCAATTTCCGGGTTGCCAGCACTCCGGAGGAAGCGCTGAAAATCCTGAATTCCGGCGAGTTTGAATTTCCAGTGGTGATAAAGGCTGACGGACTGGCCGCCGGGAAGGGTGTGATGATCTGCTCGAACATCAAACGGGCTGAAGACGCCATCAACGAGATAATGGTCAGGAAGAAGTTCGGGCCAGCCGGAGACCGGGTGGTAATTGAAGAATATCTTCAGGGACGCGAGATGTCGTTCATCGTTTTCACCGATGGCGCCCGGGTGCAGCCGCTGGTGACCACGATGGACCACAAAGCTGCCTATGACGGCGACAAAGGACCGAACACCGGCGGAATGGGAGCAATCTCCCCCTCTCCCTTTATCTCCGAGAAACTCTTCACTCAGATAATGGAAACTATAATCTTCCCGACGATCACAAGGCTGCTGGAGGAAGGGCGCCGTTTCAAGGGAACGCTGTATGCTGGCTTGATGATAACCACCGACGGTCCGAAGGTGCTCGAATATAACTGCCGCTTTGGCGACCCCGAGACCCAGGTGCAGATGTTGCGTCTGGAAAGCGACCTGGTGGAAATTCTGATGTCGGTGGTAAACGAAGACCTGCTGAAAGAAGAAATTAAGTGGAGTTCTAAAACGGCTGGCTGTGTGGTGCTGGCTTCTGCCGGGTATCCCGGCTCTTACGAAAAGGGGAAGCTGATTCGAGGGCTGGAAGAAGCGGAAAAAGTTCCAGGGCTGGTGATTTTCCATGCTGGCACCAGCTTAGTTAACGGTCAGTACTACACCAATGGCGGTCGGGTGCTGAACGTCTGCGCCAGCGAGGAGACTCTTCAGCAGACGATGAAAAAGATTTATGACATCATTCCTTTGATAAATTTCGAAGGCATGTTTTACAGAAAAGACATAGGAGCGATAAAGGAGGCAAAATGAAAGTAACCATCTTTCTCGGGAGCGATTCCGATTTTGAAGTAATCAAAGAGGGAATTGACCTGCTGAAAGAATTCGGAGTGCCCTTTGACCTGGAAGTGACCTCAGCCCATCGTTCTCCGGAGAGGACGGTCAGGTTGATCAGGGAAGCCGAGCAGCAGGGAACAAAAGTTTTTATCGCCGTGGCCGGGAAGGCGGCTCATCTTCCGGGAGTGGTGGCTGCCCATACAGTGCTTCCGGTGATCGGCGTTCCGGTTGAAAGCCAGGCGCTGGCCGGACTGGACGCGCTTCTTTCGATCGTGCAGATGCCGAAAGGCATTCCGGTGGCCACGGTGGCCCTGGGGAAAACCGGCGGCGCCAACGCCGCTCTGCTGGCCGTTTCGATACTGGCCGCTTTCGATGAGACGCTTCACCGGAAGCTTCTTGATTACCGGAAAAAGATGGCCGAAAAAGTTGAGGAGAGCTCAAAAAAGCTTAAAGAAAAATTATGACCTCGGTGTTCATCCATAATTTCGGCTGCCGGGTGAACCAGGCTGAAGCCTTCGACTGGGTTGACCGGCTGAATCAGGCCGGAGTGGCTGTCGTCAGAGATATCAAAAAGGCGGATCTGGTTGTGATCAACGCCTGCGCTCTGACAGCGAGCGCTGAAGCTGATGTGCGACAGTTCGTAAGAAAAGTTAGAAGAGAAGCGCCCGGCGCTAAAATCATTCTCACCGGCTGTCTTTCTGATAAAACCAGAGAGGAAATAGTAAAGAGCGGAGCGGTCAGTCTGCTTATTCCCAACGCCAGAAAAGACACGCTGGTGGAGGAACTGCTGAATCTTACCGGCGCTGCGCCCGCCGGTTTCCAGAAAACAGCTTTTCGCTCGAGAGCGCTGCTCAAGGTTCAGGACGGGTGCGACGCGCACTGCACCTTCTGCATCATTCCTTCGTTGCGGGGGAGAAGCCGCAGCCGTCCTCTTGAACAGGTGGTCGAGTGCGCCCGGGCGGTCGTCGAACGCGGCTACCAGGAAGTGGTTCTGGCAGGCATCCATCTCTGCGCCTACGGACAGGATTTTCAGCCGCCGCTATCGCTGCTTGACCTGCTGAAAGCGCTGGTGAAGATACCCGGGTTGAAGATGATAAGGCTGAGTTCGCTCGACCCCAGGCTCCTGCCGCAGCCGCTTCTGGAATTTTTCGTGGGCGAGGAGAAAATCTGCCCTCATTTTCACCTATCCCTCCAGCACGCCTCTCCGGCGGTGCTGAGAAGAATGGGGCGGAAGAGCACTCCGGAAGAATATCTCGAGATTCTGAATTTCCTGAGAAAAGGCAGACCCGAAGCGAGTCTCGGCGCCGATATCATCGTTGGGTTTCCTGGCGAGAGCCACTCTGATTTTGAATTTCTTAAAGGTTTTCTACAGAACGCGCCTCTTAACTATTTTCATGTTTTCTCCTACTCGCCGAGAGCCGGGACGCCGGCGGCCTCCTGGGAGCCCGTGCCGGCTTCTGTCCGGAAAAAAAGGTCAGCAGAGCTCAGGCGGCTTTCGCGGGAGAAGAATCTGGCTTTCAGAAAATCATTTATCGGGAAAGAACTTCCCGGAATTGTCATCAGGAAGAAAGATAAGACGGCAGAAATTCTTACCGGAAATTACATCAAGGTTATGGTTGAGGGCAGAGAAGACCTGAGACCGGGAGAGTACGTGAGGGTGAGAATTGTGGAGGTTGGTCCTGTCCAGGCGAAGGGAGAGGTGGTCGATGGGTAAAATCAAAGTTCTGCCTCCGGAGGTGGCCGGAAAAATCGCCGCCGGCGAGGTGGTGGAAAGGCCGGTTTCTGTGGTTAAAGAGCTGGTGGAAAATGCGCTCGACGCGCAGGCCACAGAAATCAAAGTCGAATTGGTGGAAGGCGGGAAGAAGCTGATCCGGGTTCAGGACAACGGCAGCGGGATGTCGCACGAGGATGTGGCGCTGTGTTTCAAGAGGCACGCCACCAGCAAAATTTCTTCGGCGGAAGACCTGGAACGAATCTCAACCCTGGGTTTTCGCGGCGAGGCGCTGGCCAGCATTTCGGCTGTCTCTAAAATAACGCTTAAGACTTCGGACGGTTCGGGAGAGAAGGGCTATCAGATAGAAAGGGAGGGGGAAAAGCTCCTGCGTTTCAGCGAGAGCGTTTTTCCCCGGGGAACCCTGGTGGAAGTGAGGGATCTTTTCTTCAACCTTCCGGCCAGGAGAAAATTTTTGCGCTCGGAACGTTCGGAGCTAAGCCTGATTCTCAATTACATCACCACCACGGCGCTGGCCTTCCCGGAGGTGCGGTTTGTTTTGATTAACAATCAGAAGGAATTGATCGACTGCCCGGCGGTTTCTTCGCTCCGGGAGCGCGTTTATCAGCTTTTTGGCAAAAAGACGCTCGACGGGCTGATGGAGCTGGATTATCAGGAAGAAGGCTACCGGATCTCAGGGCTGAGCTCCCGGCCGTTTTCCGGAAGGCTCGACCGGCTGAGACAGTTGTTCTTCGTAAACCGCCGGCCCGTCCGGGATAGGATGTTAACCGCGGCGCTCGGCCAGGCTTATCTCGGACTGCTGGAAAAGCAGAAAAATCCGGAAGGCTTCCTGTTTCTGGAAATTCCGTTCGACCAGGTTGACGTGAATGTCCATCCGGCGAAAGCCGAGGTCAGGTTCAGAGATCCTCAGAAAGTTTACAGGCTGATATTGAGGGCGGTCGAGATGGCTGCCCGGGAAGAGAGTCTGGTGAAGCCGATCATCATAGATAAAAAAGAGGAAGAAAGGCAAATTGAAGAACAACCTGTAAAGCCGGGAATTGAGATTGAACGCTTCCAGCCCGGGACAGCGGCGGAGATAGATGCCAGGCTCTTCGACAGTCGCACATTCCAGACGGTCGGCCGGGCGGCGGCTGTGGCTGAAGGTCAGAGAAGCGAGACAGAAGAAAAAGTCCGGGTGCTTGGACAGTACCTTAATTCTTACATCATAGCGGTTTCGGATGAGGCGGTATTCATCATCGACCAGCACAACGCCCACGAACGGGTGCTTTTTGAAAAGTTCAGACAGCTGGAAAAAAACCGGAACTGGAGCTCAAAGCAAATGCTTTTCCCGGCGGTGGTCGACCTGAATCCGGCCCAGCGGCTTAATCTTGAGAGAAAAAAAGAAGAGCTTGAAAGCCTCGGGTTCAGACTTGAGCCGATGGGCGGACAGAGCTATGCCATAAAGGAATATCCCGAAGTTTTTCGGGAGGAAGAGGCGGAAAATATTCTGACGGCACTTCTCGAGGAGGAACAGTCCGGCCCGCATGAAAGTCTCAGGGAGAGGATGCTGGCCACCATGGCCTGCAAGGCAGCGGTGAAGGCCGGTGAGCCTTTAAGTCCGGAGGAGATGAAATTTTTAGTGTCCGAGCTTTTTTCGGCGGAAAACCCTGGCCTTTGCCCCCACGGGCGGCCGGTGGTTATCAGGATAGACCGGTCGAAGATCGAAAGAACGCTCGGCCGGGTTCCGGAGTAGAGAAGCGGGGTCCGTCAAATTGACAATTTCCGCCTGTTTCTGTTAACATTTTAGCTCGCGGTCGAGCCAGCGGGCTCTCTAGTTCTTTGATTTCTCTGACCCGGAAACGGGGAGTGGCGCAGCCTGGTTAGCGCGCCTGCCTTGGGAGCAGGAGGTCGTCGGTTCAAATCCGATCTCCCCGATTTTCTGATACGGTCTGATTGGTGCGCCTGTAGCTCAGCAGGATAGAGCAGCTGCCTTCTAAGCAGCGGGTCGGGGGTTCGAATCCCTCCAGGCGCGCTTTTTATTTTCCCATTTGAATTAGAGATAAGAAATTAATCTTGGTTTTAAAGCATATCCCGGATTATACTTATATCTAATCCGATTGCTTTCGGCAGTGAGAAACCTCAGATAGTCTGTGAAATTGTATTTTCCGAACCCCATTATAAGCGATTCACCGCCTGCGGGGAGGGTGCCCTGACATAAATTATTGATTGAAGTAGTTAATCCCTGAGGGGAATCCTTAAACAATGGTCAAAAAAGTTTATTCTCTCTTCTGTCCGATTGAATTTAACCTGATTTAATATCAGGAGCTGCCAATATATGAATGATTATTCATATATATTTAATAGAAATATTCGCGGCTGAAAGAAGAATAGCCGGGCTGAGTCTTCACAGAACGGGCTGGCGAGAATTTTTTTCTGAAGGCAGTATAAAGTTTAATTTCCGGCAACAGTCGCGGTGAGGTTGAGCAGGTTTTGATGATGCGGTAGATAACTTAAGCGGGTTGAATTGAGGGCGAGGTTACAGGCAAGAAAATTAAACGGGCGAATCGCAGAGCGGATGAAAGACTCAGGAAAAAGGTCAGTCGCGCGGGAGTTGATATTTTTCGCGTAGCAGGTCAATGCAGGCATCGACCGCTTTCGGGTCGTAGAGCACTCCCTTTTTCGAATCTATTTCGTGGATGACCGCTTCGGGGGTATAGGCGGAGCGGTAAGGCCGGTGGGAGAGCATCGCTTCGACCACATCGGCGACCGCCAGTATTCTGGCCACCGGATGAATCTGGCCGTTTCTCAACCCGAGGGGATATCCTGAACCGTCGAGCCGTTCATGGTGCTGATATATTATTTCAGCCACCGGCCAGGGGAACTCTATCGTTTTCAGAATCTCATACCCGACGCGCGGATGGTCCTTAATCAGGTTGAACTCATGCTCGGTAAGGCATCCGGGCTTGTTGAGGATTTCCGCCGGAACCGAAATCTTCCCCAGGTCGTGGACAAGCGCCGCCAGGCGGATTTCATCTATCTGTTCGCTCGGAAGAGACAGCCTGGTGGCGATCGAGCGGGCCAGGTCGGAAACCCGGCGTTGATGCCCGGCGGTGTAAGGATCCCTCGATTCGATCGTCAGGGAGATCGCCTGAATCGTCGCGGACATCGTTTTTCTCAGTTTATCCAGCGTCTGGTTGAGCGCCTCTTCAGCCTTTTTTCTTGAGGTGATATCTCTGAGAATGGTCAGCGTTTGATCAGGATTCTCTTTAAGGCGAGAGGTGCTGGCCTCGACGTATTTGACCTCGCCTTTTCTGGTTATCAGCCTGAATTCCACCAGACTCGAGTCGGGTAATGCAGCGAGTTTTGTCGGCTGCGCTTTCCCGCTCAGAAAAAGATGGCGGTCTTCCGGATGAACCAGCTTCAGAAAATTGAACGAATTCGAGAGAACTTCTTTTTCTGTGTAGCCGGTAAGGTTCAAGAAAGCCGAGTTAACGAATTCAAATCCCCTGGAGGAAACCACAAAGATGCTATCTCTGGTGTTGTCGATGATCGCCTTGATTATTTCCTGTTTGTTGTTCTGAATATCGTCAGCGGTCATAATGATACCTTTCTCCGCTCACAAAAATTAGTCGGCAGAAATGACAAAAAGTTGAAAAATTTTTTTCGAATCTTGAAAAAATTCTCCTTCTGGAGTATGTATATTAATCGTCACGGTTGTGCTGGTGATGGCAGAAGGGCAGAATAAAAGGTCTTTCAGGTGTTACAACGATATCCCCCTCTTCTGGACCCTCAGGGGTGAGACAAAAAATGTTATTTTCACCCCTTGAATAGTCGGGTTTGAGTATTGACCGGAGCGCAGCAGAAGAAGAAACTTTGAAAGCAAATGGCTGAGGGCAAAATTTCCTTTGACAAAATTTGTTAATAATGTTAGAAAGGTTTTAAGAAATGGCATCGAAACTTGGTGATATCCTTCTCAGGGAGAAGATCATAGACCCTGATCAGCTCAAACAGGCTCTTGACTATTCAAAAAAGAACAATCTGCCGATTCATTCCGCCCTGGTGGCCCTGGGCTTTGTTACCGAAGAGGAAATAGCCCAGGCGCTCAGCCGACAGCTTGGCTATCCTTACATTGACCTGGAGCAGTTCGAGGTGTTTCCTGAAGTCATCAGTCTGATTCCTGCCGATGTGGCCAAAAAGTATATGGTAATGCCTATCCATAAGATCAAGAGCTTCCTGACGCTGGCGATGGTCGACCCGACAGACTTAGAGGTGATCGAGGATATAAGATTCCGGACCGGACTTTCTATACAACCGGTGATCGCCACCGAGACGGGAATCGTAAATTCGATAAATAAATATTACGGCGTGAGCGATGCCCTCCGGGTGAAGAAACTGATTGAGGACATTGAGCTGGCTGACGAGGGCCGGGTGAACGTCATCGAAGAAAGGGAGGGCGGCGAGGATTATGACGTGGCCGAGCTGGAACAGGCGAGCAATGAGGCTCCGATAATCACCTTAGTGAACCAGACTTTTATCGATGCGATCAAAAAAGGAGCCAGCGACGTCCATTTTGAGCCTTACGAAACCCGCTTCCGCATCCGCTACCGTATAGACGGCGACCTGTATGAAATTGCCGAACTGCCGCTGAAGTTTAAGAATCCGGTCATCTCCAGAGTAAAGATTCTGGCAAACCTGGACATTGCCGAAAAGCGCCTGCCGCAGGACGGTCGTATCAAGATGAGGGTGAAGCTCGAGAACGGCAAGATAAAAGAAGTCGATATGCGCGTGAGCTCGCTGCCGACTATGTTCGGCGAAAAGATTGTTGCCCGTATACTCGACAAGGAAATGCTGCGGCTCGACCTGACGCAGCTCGGGTTTGAGCCGGAATCTCTGGAAATCTTCCAGGAAGCGATTCACCGGCCGTGGGGTATCATCCTGGTTACCGGACCGACCGGAAGCGGCAAGACGAACACCCTGTATTCAGCCATCACCACGCTGAACACTCCGGATGTTAACATCATGACGGCTGAAGACCCGGTAGAATTTTACATTCCCGGAATAAACCAGGTGCAGATCAAGGAAGAAATCGGCCTGACCTTTGCCAACGCCCTGAGGTCGTTTCTGCGCCAGGACCCCGACATCATGCTGGTCGGAGAAATCCGTGACTACGACACCATCGACGTGGCCATCAAGGCCGCACTCACCGGTCACCTGGTTTTCTCCACCGTTCACACCAACGATGCTCCAAGCACGGTCAGCCGTTTGATCAACATGAACGTGGAGCCGTTCCTGATTGCCGACTCGGTCATCCTGATCGTCGCCCAGAGGCTGGTGCGCCGGCTGTGCAAGAAGTGCTGCGAGCCGCACGAACTTCCAAAGAAAGCTCTGCTGGATATGGGCTTCAGGGAAGATGAGATCGACGACCTGCAGATTTTCAAGGCTCGCGGCTGTGAAGCCTGCAACAACACCGGCTATAAGGGTCGTATCGCTCTTTTTGAAGTGATGAAGATAACCGACGAAATAAAAGAGATGATTCTCAACCGTGCCACCACCCGCGAGATCAAGCGCCGGGCGATCGAGAACGGTATGATCACTCTGAGGAGAAGCGGGTTGATTAAAATCAAGAACGGCATAACCTCGGTTGAGGAAGTTCTCAGAGAAACCGTCAGGGACTGGGATTAACGGGAGGCATAAATGGCAAAACCACTTCTTGAATTGCTTAAAATTGCGGTGGAGGAGGATGCCAGCGACCTCCACATTACCGCCTACGTTCCGCCGCGAATCAGGGTACACGGGCGGCTTAAGAATATCGACCACCCGCCGCTTCAGCCGTCTGAAACGCAGGAGCTGATTTACAGCATTCTCAGCGACAAGCAGAAAAAGGTCTTTGAAGAAAAGATGGAGCTGGACACTTCTTTCGGAGTGAAGGAACTCGGACGATTCAGGGTGAACGTTTTCAGGCAGAAGGGCACGGTGGCGGCCGCTTTTCGCCGGTTCCTGCCGACGATGTGGAGTTTCGCCCAGCTGGGAATTCCGCAGAGAGTATCCCAGCTGTGTTACCTGCCACGCGGCCTGATTCTGGTTACAGGACCCACCGGGTGCGGAAAGTCAACCACCATCGCCTGCATGCTCGAGCACATCAACCATGAAAGGGACGTTCATATCGTCACCATCGAAGACCCGATCGAATATTATTTCACTCCGAAAAGAGCGATCATCAACCAGAGAGAGCTTTACACCGACACGCTCTCCTACGGCAACGCGCTGAGGGCGGTTCTGCGAGAGGACCCGGACGTGGTTTTCGTCGGCGAGATGAGAGATCTGGAGACGGTGGAAGCTACCCTGCGGGTGGCTGAAACCGGCCATTTGACTTTCTCCACCCTGCACACAAATTCGGCGGTTGAATCCATCACCAGAATAATCGACATTTTCCCGAGCCAGTATCAGGCTCAGGTGCGGGTCACCCTGTCGATGATTCTCGAGGCGGTTTTGACCCAGGCGCTTCTCCCGAGAGCCGACGGGAAAGGGCGGGTGCTGGCGATGGAAATCCTCATTCCCAACCCGGCCATCAGAAACCTCATCAGGGAAAATAAGATTCATCAGATTTATTCGGCCATGCAGATGGGCCAGGAAAAATACGGCATGCAGACGATGAACCAGAGCCTGGCCAGCCTGTATTTCCGCAGACTGATAACGCTGGACACGGCGATGGCTGTCTCTCCGAACCAGGAAGAGCTGGTTGATATCATTCAGAGACATGAGGGAACGATGGTCAAGAAGAAATAAATTATTAAAAGAAAGAATTAGATAAGGAGAAGGGTAATGCCAGTTTATATCTGGACTGGAAGAAATCGTTACGGCGATATGGTCGGCGGCGAAAGAGTGGCGGAGTCGGTGGAGGAACTTACCAGAGCGCTTCAGAGAGACCAGATTGCTGTCATCAGCGTCAAGCCAAAAAGAGCGCTGCCTTCAATTCCCTTCCTCAAGAGGGAAAAGGTCAGGCTGAAAGAGCTGGCTTTCTTCAGCCGGCAGCTTTCGGTTCTGATCGACGCCGAGTTGCCTCTGATTCAGAGCCTTGGACTTCTGGCCGAGCAGCAGAAGAATAAATACTTCAAGCGAGTCATCACCGAGGTGAAAGAGGACGTGGAAGCTGGTTCCGCTCTGAACCAGGCTTTGAAAAAGCATCCGAAGGTTTTTGACGACCTGTACTGCAACCTGGTGGCTTCAGGCGAGCAGAGCGGTTCGCTCGACACCATGCTCAGAAGATTGGCCGATTATCAGGAAAACATGATTAAACTGAGGGCCAAGGTCCGCCAGGCGATGATCTATCCTTCGGCCATCATCATTTTCGCCATTGCCGTGGCCATCTTTATGCTGTGGAAGGTTATCCCGGTGTTTGGCAGCATTTACCAGGAACTCGGAGCGGAGCTTCCGGCTATCACCGCCTTCGTTCTGGCCCTCAGCCGGTTTGTCAGCAGCTACATCGTGGTGATTTTTGCCGCCCTGATAGCGCTGGTGGCAGGTTTCAGATACTGGAGGAAAACTCCTCCGGGACGAGAGGCTGTTGACCGCTCGATGCTGAAGATTCCGGTTATGGGCAATCTTATGCAGAAAATAGCTCTCTCGAGATTCACCAGGACGCTGAGCACCCTGATTTCCGGCGGCGTGCCAATGCTTGAGAGCTTGAAGATAGCTTCCACCACCGCCGGCAACGTTGTCATCGAAAGACAGATTATTCAGGCGAGGCAGCTCGTTTCCGAAGGCAAGAGCCTGCATGACGCTCTGAAGGAAGCCGGGCGCGAGCAATTTCCGGCGATGATGATTCAGATGGTCAACGTCGGTGAATCCACCGGAACTCTCGACGAAATGCTGAGCAAGCTGGCTAACTTTTTTGACGATGAGGTGGACAATGCCGTCAGCTCGCTTCTGGCCGCTCTCGAACCGATGGTGCTGATCTTTGTCGGCGGCATCGTCGGCGGACTGGTGGTTTCTATGTATCTGCCGCTGTTTAACCTGATCCAGAAATTCTGAAGGAGAGGCAAGACAGGCCAGGAAATCGTCATTTTGAGCTGGTTCTGCTGACCTGATGAGGCAACGGGCTAAATGCGGGGTGGGGGTAAGGGTGCGATCGTCGAGCGGGAAGAAAGGCGATGAGAGAGACAGTCGAAAGAAAAGACCTTCTGCAATACATTCTGATAAGGCTGCTTATTATCACCTCGATTCTGATTGCGGCTTTTATCATCCAGTATTCAACCAGAACTGATTTTCCAATTTCCTTTCTGCTGACGATTATCGTATTTTACGGGCTGTCGCTTGTTTATTTCCTTCTGTATCTGTGGGGGAAATTTCTGATTTTTCAGGCCTATCTTCAGTTAATCCTCGACCTGTTGCTTATCACCTGGTTAGTCTATATTTCCGGCGGGATAAGCACCGCCACCTATCTTCTTTACATCTTTGCGATCGGCGCGGCCGGTCTGGTGATTTCCGAGCGGGCGACATTTCTGGCGGCCGGTCTGTCGGCGGTTCTTTTCGGATTTCTGGTGGACGGGACGTATTTCGGCCTTATTCCTTATTATCATCCGGAACAGGCTATCAAACAGGATTTTGGCTCGGTGCTTTTCAACCTGATGTTAGCCTGGGCAGTGTTTTTCGCCGTGGCTTTTTTTATGAGCTATCTCTCGCGCAGCCTGCGTCGGGCAAGACGGGAACTCGAGCAGGCCCAGAAGGAACTCATACTGCGGGAGCGGCTGGCGGAGGCCGGACGGATCTCTGCCGCCTTAGCTCATGAAATCCGCAACCCACTCTCAGCCATCTCGGGCGCGGTTCAGGTGTTAAAATCCGAATACACCGGAAATGGCGACACCGGACGTCTGATGGAGGTGATAGTCAGGGAATCGAGCCGGGTTTCGCAGCTTCTCGAGCAGTTTCTCGATTTCTCGGCGCCGCCGAAGAAAATGTTCGTTGAGATTGACCTGGGGATGCTCCTTAATGAAATTCTCGAGATGCTCCGGGCGAGCGGCGAACTCGACGGGGAGAAAGTCAGGGTCGAGGGCAATTATCTTTTCCGGAAAGTTATCTACTACGGCAACCCGAACCATTTCAAGCAGATTTTCTGGAATCTGATCAAAAATGCGCTGAAAGCCATGCCTGGGAGCGGGAAGTTGAGTTTGAATTTTTACAACTCGAAGCGGGAAGGGCTGAAGATAGTTATTTCGGATACCGGTGTCGGTCTCAGCGAGAAGGATAAAGAAAACCTCTTCGTTCCTTTTTATTCCGGTTTCGGCGAGGGGCGAGGACTCGGTCTGGCCACCGTGAGAAAGCTGGTCGAGGATTATGAGGGCAGAATTCAGATCAACTCCGAAGCCGGACGGGGAACCGAAGTTATAATCACTCTGCCCTGGCCGGATGAGAAAAGAAAGGAAAAGAATTAAATAAACTCAGGGAAGGGACGGGAAGATGGAGACGATATTAATAATTGATGACGAAAGAGGATTGCTCGAGGTTCTGAGTGTGGTTTTCCGGAAGGAAGGCTATGAGGTGAAAACGGCCACTTCCGGAGCTGAGGGACTTGATATCATCAACAGTAAAGCGGTCGACCTGGTTATTACCGACATCCGCATGCCGCATATGAGCGGCATGGAGGTGCTCAGGTACATTAAGGAAAATTATCCGGAAATTCCGGTGATCGTCATAACCGCCTATGGTAGCATCTCCCAGGCGGTGGAAGCGCTGAAGGCCGGAGCGCTCGACTACATCGTAAAGCCTTTCGACGTGGAGGAGCTGAAAATCCTGGTGACCCGGGCGCTGGAAAGGAAGCGACTCGAGCAGGAAAACATTCTGCTGAAAAGGGACCTGAAGGAAAAATACAAATTCGAGAATATGATCGGCAAAAGCCGGCTGATGCAGGAAATTTACCTGCTGATTGAAAAGGTGGCTGCGACCGACAGCACGGTTTTGATCACGGGAGAGAGCGGCACCGGAAAGGAGATGGCCGCGCGGGCGATCCACAACCTCAGCCGGCGGAAGGATAAGCCGTTCGTCACGATCAACTGCGCCGCACTGCCGGAGAATTTGTTAGAGAGCGAGCTTTTCGGCCATGTGAAGGGAGCTTTTACCGGCGCCGTTTCGGACAAGAAAGGAATGTTTGAAGTTGCCCACAAAGGAACGCTTTTTCTGGATGAGATAGGCGAGATGTCTCCCTGGACCCAGGTAAAGCTCCTGCGGGCACTTCAGGAAAAGAAAATAAGGCGGGTTGGCGGGACGGAGGAAATTCCGGTCGACGTGCGGGTGATCGCCGCCACGAATCAGGATTTGAAAAAACGGATTGAAGAAGGAAAATTCAGGGAAGACCTTTTTTATCGGTTGAACGTGATTTCTTTTGAAATGCCGCCGCTCAGGAAGCGGGTGGAGGACATTCCGCTTCTGACGCAGCATTTTCTCCAGAAGTACTGCCAGCAGATGGGAAAGAAGATGAAGAGGCTCGCGCCGGAAGTTATTCAGATTTTTGAACAGTACCACTGGCCCGGCAACATCAGGGAGCTGGAGAATGTGATCGAGCGGATAGTAGCGATTGAGGACCGCGAGACGATAACCAGCGCCTGCCTGCCGCCGGAGATGTTAGGGGTGGTGAAAAGTGAGGAGAGGGTTGTGGAACTCGGGCCGGGGTTCGACCTGAACCGGCATTTAGATGAGATTGCCAAGAAGTATATCATCAAGGCGCTGGAAAGAAGCGGCGGTCGGATGAAAAAAGCCGCGCCTCTTCTGGGAGTGAGCTACCGGACGTTAAGGTATCTGATTGATAAGTATGATTTGAAGGCAAAAATCAGGGAAGAGGAAAGGGAACCGGTTCAGATTGACGCCCGGGAGGGCGAGAGGTAGCGGTGAGTTTGTGAAGTTGTGAAATGGCTTTTGTGATATAATGCATGGACAGGAAGGGGGCAGCAGGTATGATGGTGGAGCGGGTTAGAATGAATGGGCTGGCATGTTTTTCTACGGGGGTGATTGAGAAGGTTCACAAAGGCAGTGGGTCAGAGACATCCGTGGATAAAGAAGGGCATATGAACGACGCGAATAGGATTTCTGGAGATGAAGCTCACAAAATGAATTGGTCTAGAGTGGTTGAAGTTCCTGGGGTCACTAGAAAATCGTTGGTTACTGGAGGAAAAGATAAAATATCAGTTCCAGCCCGAATGAGATGTCGAGATATGAGTGACAATTTTTGGAACTTAGCTCCGAATTACAATGACAAATATTGTCCCAATTCTTATGTTTTTAACGGTCTTGATTTTGTATCTTATTTATTATCAATAATTAACAAAATCAATTTTATCTGGTACGAATATTGCTATAAATCAGGCGAGCAAAAAAAACATCTCAGCCGGCAGATAGTCGGCGAGAATTAAGGAGGTTTAACATGTTAAAAAGGATGAGAGGATTCACACTCATCGAAATGCTCATCGTCGTGGCCATCATCGGTATTCTGGCCGCGCTGCTTATCCCCAACGCCATGAGCGCCCTGCAGAAGGCAAAACAGAAGGGCACGATTAAGGACATCAACACCATCGCCACCGGCCTGATGGATTACGTCACCGATAAGGGCAACGTCCCTGTACATACCGGGCAATTAACTGGAAGCAGTGATGCACTGGTACAAGCAGTTCAGGGATTTTATTTGAAAACTTTTCCTGTGAGGGATCAATGGGGTAATTTCTTTGTAATCGACACTCGAGATGGAATATCCGGTACTTGGAATTGTGCTTATGCAGACGGTGCAGAGCCTGGTGATGATGACTTTGTTGTTGGTTCATATGGAAGAGATGGTGCTCAAGGGCCAAATTACGATTATGATCCTCAGAATCCTTCTGCATCGTTATATGAAGTTAGTAAAATGGCCGATTTTAATGAAGATATAGTCAACTGGAACGGCAGTATGGTCATTGGTCCTCGCACCGCCGCTGGCAGTGGAACCTGATCGAGTTTA
>FWWL01001208.1_pt1 | contig 56422 bp, 57 predicted proteins | sample 2228331 | NCBI WGS metagenome assembly FWWL01 (sample SAMEA103939775, study PRJEB20133) | metagenome | reverse complement strand
GTGATCCTTGGGGTCGACCGCTCGATGAACCTCGACGAGGCGCGGCCGTTTCTCGATCGATTGCTGAATCTTCTGGGGCCCGACGACCGCGTCGGCTTGGTCTCCCTTGCCCCACCGACGCTCGACAGCCCCTTGACGACCAACTTCGACATTATTCGACAGAGATTGTCTGAACTAACCCCGGGAGGAGCTTCTGGGCTGGCTGATGCCGTCGCCCTCGCTACAAAAGAGCTGACAGAAAACGGCCGCCCTGAGGCGCGCAAGGTTCAGATCTGGCTGATCGCCCGGGCGGGCTTAGCCCCCGCTGAGTTTGGCCCGGTCCTCACCCAGGCCCAACGCGCCCGCGATGGCCAGATCACTATTCACGTCGTGACGACCACCGACGAAGCTGCCCGCTCCTCCACGGTGCTCTCGCTGGCCCGCCTCACCAACGGCCTCTTTCTGAAGGGCCTAACCGACGAGAGTCTTACAGCGCTGCAAAGCCAATTGCGCGTGGAATTCCTCGCGCGGCAGATCGTCGCCAAGGTGACCCTCACCAATCGCGTGACGTTCGAGGGCGCCGAGGGCAACCCAGAAATCCAAGACTTTCCCGACGGCAGCAAGATGCTCACGTGGAGAGTCGAGGCCATCCGCCCCGAAGAGACCGTCACATTTCGCTTCCAAGTGAGCTCTTCCGTCAAAGGCTCTTTTCCCATCAATCGCAGCCCCAGCACCGTCGAGTATACGAACATCCTGGGCCAACGCGTGCGTATCAACCTGCCGTTCATTAATCTGGACGTACCCAACGCCCCGCCGGTAGCGAAATTCGAGTTCAATCCGGAGATCCCTGTAGCTGACCGAGCTACCTGGCAACCCGCTGTTAAAGAGAATATCGTCTTTACTGATCAGTCTTCCGATCCCGACGGGCAGGTCACCCAATGGCAATGGGACTTTGGAGACGGCACCACCAGCACCACCCAGAGCCCAACCCATGCCTATGAGCGAGCCGGGACGTATACAGTCACGCTGACGGTCACTGACAACGAGGGCGCTACAGGAAGCACCAGCGCGACTATCACCGTGATCAATGTTGCCGAAGCGATTCGCGATCTGCCCACGTTCAACGGCCAGCTGCCCAGGGGGATCTTTATAAGAGTCTATCTAGAAGTGCGAGTCCATCGCGATGTCTTGGGGCTGGGGGTGCGTGAGGAATGGCCACAAAATATCATCGCCGGGGACACCAAAGTCGAAGATGTCACCGAGAAAGTCTTTGGGGAACCCCATGGGGGCACGCTGCGGCCGCCGCTGCCTGGTGGCACCACCATAGAATGGATCTTCCCAGAGCGTCTGGCTGCCGGAACGGTGAAGAAGATCGTCTACGAAGTGAAGCTCTCGGAGACTGCTGAGGTAGATTCGCCCACGCTGACGGGCTTCGTCATCAGCAAGGTCCCAGATATCCAGACGCCCACGGAGGGGACAAGCTCGTTCCAGCTTGTCGCAGGGTTGCCAATTAAAGTCGTCGTGGCGCATTACCTCACGCGCCCAGATATCCCTCCTGAGGAGGAACGCATCGACCCCAAGGACGATAATCTCATCTCGTTCTATCAGATTCAGCGGGCGGTGAGCTGGTGGCTCGCTACGGGATGGTCCACCCTCAGTGAATCGCCGGTAGTCCCTGGTACCGGCGGGCAACAGATCGACTTAGCGACGCTGCAAGAGCTGATCGCTTATTGGCTGTCGAATACCCCTGTCGATCAGCCGCTGCCGCCGCGCCCCCCGTAAATCATGCGCATTGTATTTATTGCAGTGTTGTGGGGAGTGCTGATTGCTTGGCCATTGTGGGCTCAAAATTCTCTCACCGAAGAGCTTGCCCCACGGGCGGTGAGTCTAGGGGGAGCGTTTGTAGGGCTTGCTGATGACGCTTCGGCAGCTCTGTGGAACCCCGCAGGGCTCTTCACTCTGAAGGGGCTTGGGGTCTTGGGGAGGCTCGCCATGCCCGCGCCCACGACGCCGTTTGAGATCTGGGGCACTGCCCTCAGCGGCGGTATCTTCGGCATCGGCGGTGCCCTGTGGTACGGAAGCAAAACCATCAAAGCTCCACCCAGGGAAGAACACTCTCTCACAGTGATCGCTGTCGGCGCAGGCATTCGCGAGACGATGGCCGCAGGAATCGCTTTCAAACTCTATGATGGGCTCCGTATGGGGCAACGTCTTCACAGCGCGGGGATTGACCTTGGGCTGATAGCTCGGTTTGGCTGGGCGCAAGGAGGCCTGACCGTGACCGATATCTTAGGGGCAGAGATGATCGTGCGCATGGGCGCGACCATACGGCTTTTTGAGGGCAGGCTCTATCTTCTTGGTGCAGCGGATCTAGCGCGTGAGGGGGAGCGGCGCACCATAAGAGTGGGACTAGAGTTTTGGGTTTTTGAAGGGATCGCGTTGCGCGCGGGCTGGAACGGGAGAGAGATCACGTGGGGCGGGGGATTGGGGGTGTTGAATATATTGCAGACGGACTTCAGCTGGCAAGCCCACGGCTGGGCGGTCTCAACGGAGCTGGCGTTTGGCCGACGGTAGCCCTTTACAGTATAATGCTTTTGTGAAGAACTTTGGTGGGAGGGGAAAGAGATGAGCCAGGAGATGCAAGCAATACTCTGGATCGTCGCATTGGCTCTTCTGATCGCGCTTGCGTGGGCGCTGTGGCAGCGCACTGCCCGCCAGCGCTTGACCGTGCTCTTTCTGGCCGTCGGAGCGATCCTTGTCGTCGGTGGTGGCGTTCCCCTCATCTGGTGGCAGCTCCATCTTCCCAAGGTAGGGGATCATCCCCTGCAAATCCGTGATCATCGGCTCGTCAACCAGACCCAGATCAAAGAGAAAGACCTCGTTCGTCTCGATATCGAGGTTGAGATCATTATTCCCAAGCTCACCTTAGATCGTCTCCAAGCCATCGCTGATGAGTATCTCAGCGAAGCCCTGAACGCGCGCAGGCCGGATATAGTCGCGGTGCGTCTTAGGGATTCTGCTCGCCCGCTGCTCTATAAGTACGCCTATCGAAAGTCGCTCTCTCCGCAGAGCATTCAAGCCTGGATACAGCCTGCTTCTTCAGAGATCACTGCTGGGGCGCACCTTGAAGAACCCATTGTGGGCGAGCTTGGAGACTATCGCACGGTCACAATCCCCGTGACAGTGACCGCGAAGTGGGCACATCTGAAGAATCTCGTGGGCGAGGGCGTGCTCCCTGCTGCTTGGGCGTCGCTCGATGAGACGCTCTATGACTATATCGTGATCGCTGAAGGTGAGCAGCCCCAGATGGTCATCATCTTCGCTCTGCTCACCGGAGAGTTTTTGCAACAGTATCAGACCGCACAGGGACGCCCTGAAGAGCTCGGATTGCTTCAAGGTGAAATCCCCATGCCGTCGCTCTTGGTGCTCACCTACGCGGTGCAAGAGAGCCTCTTTCGCATAAGCGATATATCTTTGATCCAGAAGCGCGGGGAGAGCCTGCGACGCTATGAGCCCGAAGAGCTGTCTCTCACTGACTACTATACTGGGGCACGCTCGCCGTGGGTAGCGCTGGTGGGGAACTTCCCGAACTTTCCCAATGTGCTGGCGCAGGTGCGCGCAGGCTCGACCATAATAGGGCTTATGCGCCTTCCCGATTGGCTCGATCCCTCGCAAGGGTTTCAAGTCTATTACAGAGATCGCATCGCGACATTTGGCAAAAGAATCTAAAGGAGGCTGGGTATGACTCCCACCCAACGGTGGCTGCTGATAGGCAGCGCAGCCGTTGCCGTCGTGGTCGTCGCGATTCTTATTTTTTTCTTGATGCGACCACCGGCAACGATTACGGTTCCAGCGCCGATGGCGATTGAGCTCGAAGGGGTTGTGGCTCGCGCAGGACAAGAGAGCTTTACGCTCAGTGAGGTGACGGTCTTCTCCGGCCCGCAGCCGTGTTCGCTTGAGAGATTGGCTGTGCAGATCGAGTCGCGCAATCTTCTTCCCCCAAGTGCTTTGCAAGCGGGTGATCTCGTCACAATCAAGGGCACATATCACGCTGAGGACTGCACGGTGCGCCTGAGCGCGCCAACAGATTATGTTCAGTTACGCCCGGTCCCCATTGAGCTTGAGGGGGTTGTGAGTGCGGGGACGCCCACGCAATTTGCCCTCAAGAACGTGATCGTGCTTGTGGGGCCGCAGCCCTGTCGGTTTGAGAACCTTCCCGTCCAAGTCAAGTCTGAGCAAGCGCAGACGGAACCCGTGCAGCTCTCCGAGCGCGTGCGCGTCAAGGGCGAGTATCACCCCGACGGTTGCCGTGTCGAGCTTACTGATAGACAGCACTCCGTCGAACGCCTCCCTATGACCATAAAGCTTCAGGGCACCGTCGTCCAAGTCGGCAGCGATGAAGTGATCTTACAAAGCGTCAGGGTGCTCGATGGGCCGCAGCCATGCACAGCAGATAACTTACCTGTGCGTGTGCGCGGGGCAGCGAGCCTGCGTGGGGGCGAAGGAGTCGAAGTCGTGGGCGAGTATAACCCAAAAAATTGTCAAGTGAGCGTGGAGCAACCGACGCACTCGTTCGCGCGGCTCTCGGTGCCGCCGGTGCCCGTTCCGCAACCCCCAACTCCTTCGGTGCCGCCCCTGCCGACTCCTCCAACGGGCGGCTTGCCGTTCTTTGTCTCTGGGGGAGTCTCTTCTATCGGGCCGGTATTGGCGTTTCGCGGTTCCGTGGGGATGGCCTTTAATGACTCTCTCAAGGGGATGCTCTCTGTTGGCTACGGTTCCGGCTCGATCCAAAAGCCCGAACTGAGCAAACCCGTCAATTTTACTGTGATGCCTGTGGACTTCACCGTGTGGTACAGCCTTGGAGGCGGGCTGCACATCGGCGGTGGGGCAGGAGTCTTGATCGTTCAAGGGCCAAAGCCCAGGTTCTCTAACACCGTCCCGGCGATTCACATCGCTGTGGGCTTTGCTATCACCGACTTTTTGATGCTCTCAGGAGGTATCGCCTACGTGCCATGATGAAGAGAATTCTATCTTTCGGCTTGTTGTTCGTGCTCCCTGCCTTGGTGAGTGGTTGCTTCTTGACGTTGGGCGACTTAGAGAAGATCTTTCCTGTCAAGATCGGGCCGGCGTCTATCTCCAATATTCGGGTCGAACCGGCGACGCTCCCCGGCGGCGTGACCCAGTCTGTCACGGTCAGCTTCGTCTACAATCACGAAGACGGCGATCTCGGGCTGAAAGCCAGAGTGATCGTCAAGCTCTCCGGGGTGACGGTGACTGAACATTCTCTTGAGCTCACTAAGACCAGCGACACCGTGCGCGTGCCGATCACGGTTTCGACGCCCAACACCGAGACGACTCTCTCCCTCGAAGTCGTCGTAGTCATTGGGGATCAGATGAGCGCGTCGCTGCCTGCGACGATCCACGTGGCAGCAGATGACGACCGAGACGGGGTCTCCAATCGTGACGATGCCTGCCCCAATGAAGCGGGAGGCCCTGCGAACATGGGGTGCCCCGTGCCTCCAGCCCATGACCCTGGGTGCATCTGGTTTGTGGACGGCTGGACGCCGCCGATCAAGCAAGTGCGATTCGTCCGTGTCGGGCGCCAGGTCTTCGCTATGGTCAACGAGCCTGACGAGAACATCAGCTCTGACACGCCGGATTTCGTCTTCGCCTGGGTCATAGTCCCGCATACTGGAGACCTAGAAATCTTCCAGCTCACAGAGATCGGCGGGACAAATACAGGCATCTTTGCGGGGGTGGGGCCTGTGTTGGTCCAGCGCCTCACGCCTGCTGTCCAAAACGATGGGAAGCTGAGCGTTTGGGACGGCGACACGATGCTGATGTTCTATGGTGATGTGAACAATCTTTCTCAGCAGTGCATGGCACAGGCGCGGGTAGGATTGGGGGATTAAATCTTCTAGAGCCGACATTTTATAATTTATTGAATTCCTCGACGCTTAATCCTGATTGGCGTAGGATTGCACGCAGGGTGCCTAGAGGAATCTCTCTTCGCCCATGAAGATGAACATATGTGACCCGCTTGGTTTGAGGGTGCTTCAGTTGATATTTATTGCCCTCCGTGCGCGCGATAACGAAGCCCGCGCGTTGGAGCTTGCGCAACAGCTCGGAACCTTTCACAGGAGCAAGTTTTGCCGTGCTCAAGCGCTAGGAAGTCGTGACTTTCGTAGGCACCTCTAGCGAGAGATATATCTCACCAGAGCGAATAGGATCGCTCGGAGGGATCGGCTCCCCGTCGTCGAGGTGACACCGTAAAGCAAATTCTGCCAGGTGACGGAGATTGGCCAGGGCTTCTTCAACAGTTTCACCAAAGTCCGATAGATCATTAAGGGTTGGCAATGTCGCGCACACCTGGCCTGTCTGTGCATCTGTCTCAAGCTCTACTCGATATGTGCGCACCATAAGAGAAACCTGTGGAGCCGACCGGAGTCGAACCGGCGACCTCTGCGTTGCGAACGCAGCGCTCTCCCAACTGAGCTACGGCCCCAAGGACAGTTCGAAGTTACAAGTTTCAAGTTCAAAGTTATTATAGCCGACGGCGCGAGTGAAGACAAATGAGCCCGTCAGCGCAGCATCCTCTTGAAGAACGAGACCATCTCCCCGAAGGCGTTTTGAGTGAGGGGAGTCTGCAGAAGTTGTCCCCCCTGGAGCATGAACGAATGCGGTTGCCCTTGATAGACTTTCAACTCAAAATACTTTCCCGCAGCGTCGAGCTCCGTGGCGTAGCGATAGATATCCGCAATTGGGCTTGGGCGGTCTGCCGTGCCGTGCAAGATGAGTATGGGGGCCTTCAGTTGGGCTATAAGCTCGGCAGGCTTTCTCGGCTGCACCGGCGAGCCTCCAGAATAGGGGAACCCGTACCAAGCGACCCCGGCCTTGAAGTCTTCGATCAACGGCAAGAAAAGCATTGTATACCGTCCGCCGATGCAGAACCCCGTCAGACCGATATTCTCTGGGTCGACTTCGGCCCGTCCACGCAGATAGGCAATCGAATCTCGCAAGAGTTGCTCCATCACGGCATCAGGGGGAGTGCGCTCATAAGCCTGCCACTGCAGGGCGAGCACAGCAAACCCCTCAGCCATCAACAGATCGCTGATCGTTCGATACCCTGGCTCAAAGCCGTTGATCGAGTGTATCAGAATGACCGTAGGGCGACGACCCTCTCCGGTAGGAGCGACAAAATATGCTGGATAGGTCTTGCCTCCGCTGGTAATCTCCACCGTACTGCCCTGGGCTTGCGTCGGTCCCTGATTCCCATACCCGACAACGCCCGCAAGCAACGCCATCATCAACGCTACGCGCACTAATCGCCTCTGCATAGACCCTCCTTTTGGTCACTGCTGAGATGGCTCTATTATACAATTTTGTCTTCCCAGGTGTAAGATGCACCGCTCCCTGGGCTTACACTCCGCTCTTGACAAGGGAATGGAGTTTCGACAACAATAAGAACATGATCTTAGATTGGGAATTAGCAATGCGGTTGCTAGCTGCAGCGTTGTTGGGAGCGCTCGTGGGATGGGAGCGCGAGCAGGCGCAACGCCCTGCAGGATTGCGGACATACATGCTCGTCTCGTTCGGCTCGGCGTTCTTCACGGTGCTGTCGGTGACAGCGTTTGGGCCGAATGCAGACCCCGGTCGGCTGGCAGCGAACATCGTAGTGGGGATCGGGTTTTTGGGTGCAGGCACGATCTTTCGTGAAGGTGAGATCGTTCGTGGGTTGACAACCGCTGCGGGTCTGTGGGCCGTATCAGCGATCGGGATGGCCGCGGGGCTTGGCCAGTATCTATTGGCTGCGATCGCGACGGCCCTCGTGCTCATTATCTTAGCAGGCATGCGGCTCTTGGAGACCCACAAGAATTCCAGATAATGTCTATCGTTTGCGGCTGAGCGCGATCCCATCGCGCAGGGGCACGATCACCGTCTCCAGCGCCGGGTGAGTTCTGAGATATTCGTTAAACTCCCTGATCGCTTGGGTGGTCGCATCCGAGTCGTTCCGGGCGACTCGACCGCTCCATAAGACGTTATCTGTAGCGATGAGCGCGCCCTTTTTTAGTTTGGGCAGGGCTAATTCGATCAGAGCTTTATATTGATGCTTCTCCGCGTCGAGAAAGAGAAAATCGAACCTTCCGCGCAGCCGGGGGAGCACATCCATCCCATCGCCGACGAGCACTCTCACCCGGCGGCTCAAGCCCGCTTCAGCAATATTCCGGCGCGCTTCTTTAGCGATATCTTCATTGAACTCTATAGTGACGACCTTGCCGCGGCGTTCGGCACACGCCCGCGCCAACCAGATGGTCGAGTAGCCAATAGCTGTGCCGATCTCCAAAATTCTTTTCGCTCGAGTCAAGCGCACCAACAGATAGAGAAAGCGCCCAGCATACGGACCGACGATGGGGATATTGTTCTCTTGGGCTTCTTGTTCTAACCGTAGCAAGAGAGGGTCACGGGCGGGCAAGAGATCGTAGAGATACTGTTCGACGTCTGCGTGGGTGATGCCGTTCATAGTGAGTTTTAGTCTAGCGAGCTGATAGGCGGTCCGCAAGCCCTGGGGGAGTTGACTGCTTTCGATGCAGCTGTCAAAATGAAATATCATGCACAGTGAATGGCAAGTTCACCTCAAGCTCCAGGGGATCTCTAAAAGCTTCACTGGCGATGGGCGACCCTTACCCGTGCTGGACACGATCGACTTGGACGTAAAGCACGGGGAATTCGTCGCGCTGATAGGCCCCAGCGGCTGCGGCAAAACGACGCTCTTGCACATCATCGCCGGTTTAATCAGCCCCGATTCAGGCTCGATTTTCATAGACAATACCCCCGTCAGCGACTGTCGAGGTCACGTCGCGTACATGCAGCAGAAAGATCTGCTGTTGCCTTGGCGCACAGCGTTACAGAATGCCCTGCTTGGCCCAGAGATTCTCAAAGAAGACTTGGCACACGCTGAAGCCCGCGCCAGACGAATCTTCAAAGAGTTTGGCTTGTCCGGGTTTGAGGGCGTATACCCGGCCCAGCTTTCGGCGGGAATGCGCCAGCGCGTCGCCCTCATCCGCACACTGCTCTGTCAGAGGGAGATCCTCTTGCTTGATGAACCCTTTGGAGCCCTCGATGCCCTCACGCGCTCTGAGCTGCATGGCTGGCTTCTTACGGCCTGGGAGAAATTTTGCCAAACGGCGCTCTTCGTCACTCACGACGTCGAAGAGGCGCTCAAGCTTGCCGATAGGGTCTATATTCTCTCCGAGCGCCCAGCGCGTGTGAAAGCCGTCTTCCCCATCTCGCTTGCGCGCCCGCGCGATCCAACCGATACGGACTTTGTTCATGCAAAAGCTGAAGTGCTGCGCTTGCTCCAGAAGTGAGAGGCCTCATCCCCTCACCCCTTCACCCCTCTCCCTCCCAGGGGAGAGGGGACGGGGGTGAGGGCCCCAAGGGCCTTGACAAGTCTCAAGGGGTTTGCTAAACTCTTTGCAAGTAGGGGAGCTCGGGGAACCGGGCTGAGAGGGCCCCTATAGCTCGGGGCCGACCCTTAGAACCTGATCCGGGTAATACCGGCGAAGGGAACTTTCAGCACTCCTCCCGAGATCTCTCCCACAAGCAACTAGAAGTGAGAGGTCCTCACCCCCGACCCCTCTCCCGTCTGTGAAGACGGGAGAGGGGTGCCCGAAGGGCGGGGTGAGGCCCCAACAGGAGGGATCAGTCATGCTGCGTCGAGCAGTGCTCAGCATCCTGCTCATCGCGTTGGTGCTGGTCTGGGGCAATTCTCTCTCTGTGGCCCAGGCCGGCGAAGGCTCCAAGCTCGTCGTCTACGTCTATGAGAGTTTTGTGGCGTGGGGACCGGCGAAGTTCATCGAGACCGAGTTTGAGAAGCGCAACCCCGGGATCGATGTCGAGTTTGTCGCTGCCGGGCCCTCTCGGGCCATGCTCGCTCGGCTCGTCAATGAGCTGATCTCAGGCGGGACCCCCGCCGACGTCTTCCTTGGGGAGATCAATGACGTCCCACGACTCAAGAAGTTCGATATACTCATTCCCCTTACAGAGAGCGAGATTCCCAATCTCAGGACCGTCTCCAAAGAACTGCTCCTCGACCCAGCGCTCATCCCCTATGAGCACGGCTTCATCACGCTCGTCTACGACAGCGAAAAACTCCAAGAACTCCCGAGGACATTTGACGAGCTGACAGCGCCTCAGTATAAACAGAAGCTGATCGTGCAAAACCCTCTGACGTCCAGCGTGGGCCACGCCTTCTTGTTCTGGACGATCTATAACTTTGGAGACCCAGGATACTTAGAGTACTGGCGGCGCCTATTGCCTTCAATCTTAACAATTCAGCCGGGGTGGAGCGCTGCGTATAAGCTCTTTACCAGGGGCGAAGCCCCCATGGTCGTCAGTTTTTCTACGGATGCGTGCTTCAACGAGCGCTACAAGCCACTCCTGCTCAACGATCAGGGCTATCGCACGATCTTCGGGGCTGGGATCGTGAAGACTACAGACAACCCAAGGCTATCTCGAGCGTTCTTGGACTTCTTGCTCTCCGTGGAAGTCCAAGAGAAGCTTCCCGAAACCGAAGTGATGTTCCCGGCCAACTCCCAAGCCAAGCTGCCTGAGGCGTGGCGGACCTGCGCCGTCATCCCGCCTAACCCCGTCATGCTGCCCTTGGATCTCGTTGCGGAGAACGATGACCGCTGGCTCGATGAATGGGCCAGATTGGTGATCAGGCGATAACTATGCTGCGTCACTATGGAGGGGCACGGGCTGCCGTGCCCCTCCTCCCTGTGCTCTTCTTGGTGCTCTTTTTCTATCTGCCCATCGCGAATTTGCTGCGCGAGGGCCTCACCCACAACGGCAGCTTCTCCCTAGAGTTCATCACAAGAATTCTCACCGATGACTACTTTCACCATGTCATTCTCTTTACGTTCTGGCAGGCGCTCTTGAGCACCTTGGCCAGCATGGCTTTGGGGGTGCCCTTGGCGTATGTGCTGGCGCACTATGACTTCCCGCTCAAGAGGGTGGTGCGCTCGTTGACGATTGTGCCGTTCGTCTTGCCGACGATCACGGTTGCGCTGGGGTTTGCCCTGCTCTTTGGGCGCAATGGCTATGTCAATCAATTTGTGATGGGGCTTTTTGGGCTGAGTGAGCCGCCCTTGTCTATTATGTATTCTCTGACGGGGATCGTGCTGGCTCACGCGTTCTACAACGCGCCGATCATTGCGCGCACGGTTCATGCTGCGTGGGAGAGACTAGACCCACGCTATGAAGAGAGCGCGCGGGCTCTGGGCGCCTCGCGCTTTTATGTCTTCACAGATGTGACGCTTCCCATGATTATGCCTGGCCTGCTCAGTGGGGCTGCTCTCGTCTTTATCTTCTGCTTTCTGAGCTTTCCCATTGTCTTATCCGTAGGGGGTGGGCGGTTTTCGACCATTGAAGTCGAAATCTACACCAGGGTGGTCACGCGCCTCGATCCCCAGTTTGTGAACTACAAGATCGGCGCGGCGTTGGCGCTCATCGGCTTGGCGCTCTCCCTGGGGATGACCTATATCTATCTGCGCCTGCAGGGGAGCTTCGCTCGCCAGATAGAGCAGCTCAGCCCTCGCCCGACCACGCCGCTCGTGACGGGAGTGAAAGATATTCTGCGCCCCACCAGGCTGCTGCTCTGGATCTATGTGCTGGTGAGCGTCTTACTATTTCTTGGCCCTATAGGAGCGATCGTCGCTGACTCACTGTGGGAGGAGACGGCTTCAGGCGGTCGCTGGACGCTCCGATGGTATGGGTATATCTTTACTCCCCAGTATGAAGCGTTTCTGGGGGATTCGCCCCTGCGGGCGATCCTCAACAGCCTCGGCTTTGGGGTGGGAGCGACGCTGATTGCGCTGCCCATGGGGCTGATCTTCGCGTATGTGATCGTGCGGATGCGGTGGGGAGGGCGTCGGCTCTTGGACACGCTGTTGATGGCTCCCTTGGCGACTTCTTCGATCGTCCTGGCGTTTGCGCTGTTGCGGACGTTCAACGCGCCGCCGTTTCGTCTTGTGGGCACGGCGTATGCCGTCATCATCGCCCACGCGGTGATCATCTTCCCCTTCATAGTGCGGACGCTTGTGCCGGTCTTGGAGAACCTTGATGTGAAGCTTCTTGAGGGCGCTCGAAGCTTAGGGGCGTCGCGCCTGCGGGTGCTGCGCGACATCGAGCTGCCCTTGGTTGCTCCTGGGCTGCTGGCTGGGGCGGTCTTCGCCTTTGCGCTCAGCTTGGGCGAGATGAGCGCGACCCTGATGCTCGCCCGACCGGGATTGAACACCATGCCTGTGGCCGTCTATCGCTTCTTCAGCCAGCACTCCCTGGGCGCACCCAGCGCCATGAGCACAGTGATGATCATCATATCGGCTCTAGCGTTTGTCTTTTTAGAGCGATTTGGGGAGCGCGCTCTGCAACGCTTCTGAATCTATGCAAGTCACGCTGCGCCATATAACAAAGCGATTTGGGGCAACCGTTGCTCTTGAGGACGTCTCCCTAACCGCGCAGAGCGGGGAGTTGCTGGCTTTAGTGGGTCCAAGCGGCTGCGGCAAAACGACGATATTAAGGCTCATCGCGGGCTTGGAGACCCCAGACGCTGGGGATATTCTCTTTGACGGGCAGAGCGTGTTAGATCTCGCTCCTGAGCGGCGCAGGGTGGGGCTGGTCTTTCAGAATTATGCGCTCTTCCCGCATATGAACGTCTTCCAGAACATCGCCTATGGGTTGAAGTTCACCAGGTCTTCTCGTCCTTATGAGCGAGTGCGCGAGCTGCTTAGTCTTGTGGGGCTTGCGGGGTTTGAGCAGCGGATGCCCTCGGAGCTGTCGGCGGGGCAGCAGCAGCGGGTGGCGCTGGCGCGAGCCCTCGCCCCTAATCCTAAAGTGCTCTTGCTCGATGAGCCTCTCAGCGCCCTGGATGCTCAACTGCGAGTGCGCTTGCGTCGAGAGATCAAAGAGCTCCAGAGAACTCTAAAGATCACGACGCTCTACGTCACCCACGACCAAGAAGAAGCATTGGCTGTCGCCGACAGGGTCGCGGTCATGAGCATCGCTCACGTCGAACAAGTCGGGACTCCCGAAGAGGTCTATCATGCTCCAGCTACGGGGTTTGTCGCGCGGTTTATCGGGCGGGGGAATGTGCTCACAGGGCGTATCGTGCATAGCAATAGAGATCATATAGTGTTTGAAGTTGGCGGGGTTCATATTCGAGTGAGGCCCTCACCCCTGTCCCCCTCTCCCTCCCAGGGGAGAGGGGCCGGGGGTGAGGAGAAGGGGCTGGGGGTGAGGGCCTCTCAGGTGCTGGTGCGCCCGGAGCGCATCCGGCTTACCCAATCTGCAGAGAATCTTCTGACAGGGACGGTTCGCGGAAAAGAATTTGCCGGGGATGCCTGGTGGCTCCACGTCGAGACCCCCTGTGGTGTCTTGCTTGTGAAGACGGACCAAAATACTGTTTCTGAAGGGGATGTTGTGCGGCTGGGATTTGCCGCCTCCGATGTCTGCCTTGTGCCGCCTAGCGATCAAAGATCGCCGTCCATATCGTGACCAGTATCGTCACGGCGATAAAGACCCAGACGTTTAAGAACCACAGGGCGGCGACAACGCTATAGATGAAGCCACGCCGCCCCAGCGTGTACCCATCGCTGCCGCGCATGAAGAGATCCGTCAGGTACTTTGAGGGCTCGGTGCCCTCCATCTCGTGGAGCGCTTTAGGTGGGGCGCTGATGAGGATGGACAATAAGTTAAAATAGCGCAGGGCTACGAGAAAACTGAAGAACGAGACGGCTAAAGTCAAGATGATCGTCCAGACGGGATAATCTTGGGGGCGCAGGCCGCGGCTGGGCAACTGGGGAAGCTCCACGATGGCCTCCCAGACGCCGCTGAAACTGATAATGAAGCTGAGCAAGAGCACACTGGCCGAGGCGAGAAACGTCACGGACATGATAATATTGCGCAACTGATGCACTACTAGGAGGTGATCCCCCTGCTCGATGGCCTGCATGAGGGCTTCGGTGACAGCCTGGCGCATGCGGCCCTTGCGCGTGGCAGAGGAGAACCGCCGTGAGAGATAGAAATAGACAAAGTGATACCCGTAAAAGCAGCCGAAGAACGTGAGAAGGGCCAGGATCGTCTCCATGGAGAGGGGCTGCATAGCACTTTATTTATACAGAGTGCTTGGCAGTTTGGCAAGAAGCCTTGACAGGCCTCTGGTGCAAAAGTAAAATGATTGCGGTGTAGGAGTGAAAGGCAGGTGCCCTTCTTGGATTCTTCCATAATAGTCCCGGCAGGGTTCGATCTGACAGAGCCAAGCAAAGCGAGCTTCCCCGAGGTTATTGCGATACTGCCGCTGAAGAACACGGTAGTCTTCCCCAACTCCGTCCTGCCGCTGACGGTGGGGCGCGAGAGCTCAGTTAAGCTCATCGAAGAGAGCTTGGCGGGCACGAAGATCATAGGGGTGCTGACGCAGCGCGACCCCAACATCGAGCATCCCACCTCAAATGATGTCTATTACATTGGCACGATTTGCAAGATCGCCCGGGTGATCAAGACGCCCAATAATGCCCTGCTGGTGTGGGTGCAGGGGCTCAGCCGCTTCGCCGTGGAGATGTTCACCCAAGAGACGCCGTACTTGATGGCGAAGGTTCGGCCCTTGGAATCCATCGTCGAGAAGGACATCGAGACGGAGGCGCTCAGCAAACAAGTCACGGCGCTCTTCCAGAAGATGCTCTCGCTCATGCCCAACCCCCACGTGGAAATTCACACCATGGCCTCGAACCTGAGCGATCCAGGGCACTTGGCCGATTTCATCGCGGCGAACCTCGATGTCGAAGTAGAAGCGAAGCAGCGGGTTCTCGAGACGCTGAAGGTGAAAGAGCGCTTGATCTTCGTTCTCCGGTTGCTCGAGGAGGAGAACGAGATCTTGGAGATCGGCTCGCGCATCCACACGCGCGTCCAAGAGGAGATCGGGCGGTCTACGCGCGAGCGAATCCTGCGCGAGCAGATGGAAGCTATTAAGAAGGAGCTGGGGGAAGAAGAGGGCCCGGAGATCGAAGAGCTGCGCCGCAAGATCAAACAAGCGAAAATGCCCAAGGATGTTGAGAAAGAAGCCCTGCGCGAGCTGGATCGCCTCGCGCAGATGCACCCCAGCTCAGCGGAGTACACGGTCTCGCGCACCTATCTGGACTGGATGATCGCCCTGCCGTGGTCGAAGACGACAAAAGACATGCTCGATATTACCCGAGCCCGCCAGATCCTCGACGAAGATCATTATGATCTCGAAAAAGTGAAAGAACGCATCTTGGAGTATCTAGCGGTGCTCAAGCTCAAGCGCGACATGAAAGGGCCGATTCTCTGTTTGGTGGGGCCGCCGGGGGTGGGGAAGACGTCACTGGGGCGCTCGATTGCTCGCGCTTTAGGCAGGAAGTTCGTGCGTATCTCGCTCGGCGGGGTGCGCGATGAGGCCGAGATTCGCGGCCACCGACGCACCTATGTCGGGGCGCTGCCGGGCCGCATTATCCAAGGGTTACGCCGGGCTGGCTCCAAGAACCCCGTCTTCATGCTCGACGAGATCGATAAGATGAGCAGCGACTTCCGTGGCGACCCCGCCTCGGCCCTCTTGGAAGTGCTCGACCCAGAACAGAATAGTAACTTCACCGATCACTATCTCGATCTGCCGTTCGATCTGTCGCGGGTGCTGTTCATCACAACGGCTAATGTTTTATATACTATTCCCAGCCCCCTGCTCGATCGGATGGAAGTGCTGGAGCTGCCGGGGTACTCTGAAGACGAGAAGGTCCAGATTGCCCAGCGATATCTGATTCCTAAGCAGATCAAGGCTCATGGGCTGCGGGCGAATCACGTCGAGTTCAGTGATGAGGCGCTCCGGCAGATCATTCGAGACTATACGCACGAGGCGGGGGTGCGCAATCTCGAGCGAGAGATCGGGGCGATCTGCCGCAAGGTTGCCGTGCAGGTCGCGGAGAGGAAAGACCGATCCAAACGCTTCATCGAGCCGGGTGATCTCACTAAGCTGCTCGGGCCTCCGCGCTACTTCTCGGAGGTCTCTGAGCGCCTGACTCGCTCTGGGGTGGCCATCGGCCTGGTGGTCACTCAAGTGGGCGGGGATATCGTCTTCATCGAAGCGACGAAGATGAAAGGCAAAGGCGAGCTCAAGCTCACCGGTCAGTTGGGTGATGTCATGAAGGAGTCCGCCCAGGCGGCGCTCAGCTACATCCGCGCCAACGCCGAGAGCTTGGGGATTGACGCGGAGCTCTTTGCTACACATGATATACACATCCACGTGCCGGAGGGGGCCATCCCCAAGGACGGGCCTTCTGCGGGGGTTACCATCGTGACCGCGCTGGTCTCGCTCTTGACCGATACGCCCGTGCAGGGCGACTTGGCCATGACCGGCGAGATCACCCTGCGCGGGAAGGTCCTCCCCGTCGGGGGCATCCGCGAGAAAGTGCTCGCCGCTCATCGCACCGGCATCAAGACTGTTATATTGCCCAAACGCAATGAGAAAGACTTAGAAGAACTCCCGCAAAACGTCAAAGAGGCGTTGCGGTTTGAGTTCGTCGAGGAGATCTCGCAGGTGTTGGAGAAGGCCCTGCCTCGCTATGTTGCCGTCTCCTAAGAGAAGAGCGAAGCGCGTCCTCATCGTTGCGCCCCATCCCGATGACGAGGTCTTGGCCACAGGGGGCGTGATCCAAGAGCACATACGCAAGGAGCACGCTGTTACGATTCTGTTGGTCACGTGTGGGGATGGGCAGCGGCGTGGGCTCTTCCTTCCCCCACGGCACTTTCGCCGCTTGGGGGAGCGGCGCTATCGCGAATCCCTCAAAGCCTTGGGGGTGCTTGGGGTGGCGGAGCGGCGCGTGATCGCCTTGGGGTATCCCGACCGTGGCGTAGCCCATCTGTGGGCTGACGGGCACCGACCCTATACGTCGCGCTATACGAAGGTCTCTGCCGTGCCATACGAGTGGGCGTATCGTCCTGGAGCGCCCTACACGCGTGAGTCTCTTCTAGGGGATCTCCGGGAGATTCTCGACAAAGAACGCCCGCAGATTCTCTACCTGCCGCATCCCCAAGATCGCCACGGGGACCATTGGGCGGTCTCTCTCTTTGTCCTTGAGGCCCTGCGAGAGGGCCGAATGCATCCGCACCTGCGGCATTATCTGATTCATCATGGGGCTTGGCCCTTGCCCGTGGGGAAGCATCCCCATAAGCCCCTCCTGCCCCCACGGTCCTTGCGTCAGAACTCGGTGTGGATTATCCAAGAACTGCAAGAAGAGCAGATCGAGCGCAAATGCCAAGCGATCCAGTGCTATCGTACTCAGACGCAGTATATCGAGGACCACCTGCTCAGTTTTGTCCGCCGGAATGAGCTGTTCGATCTGAGCCCTTCTCCAGACGAGGGGGAGCGGCGTCCGGCTCGTCTTCCAAGGCTGCTAGCTGGTCTTCGTCGAGCCCAAAATAATGTCCTATCTCGTGCATCACTGTGATCCGAACTTGACGGCGGATCTCGGCATCGTTTCCCTTGGCGAGCGCCTCGATGTTCTTCTGGAAGATATAGATCACATCGGGTTGGACCTGATCTGAGAAGACGGAGCGCTCGGTCAAGGGGACTCCCTGATAGAGCCCCAGCAGGGAATCATCTGGGGGATCAGGGTGATCTTTAATGACGATCAGGACGTTCTGCAAGCGCTCTCGGAAGAATGCGGGCAAGCTCTCTATCGCTTGCCAGACGAGCTCCTCAAACCGCGCGCGAGTCACTTCGTTCACCTTCTCCTGAGCTCTGTAGCCGGTGAATAAATTCACCGGCTTAGGGGATGGAAGCGTGCTGAAGCACGCTGGCAGCCCACTAAGTATATAGGGCTTCAGCGTATTTGACAAAGCTGCTCCATTGATGGTAAAACTACGGTGCGCATGAGAGTGCTTGTGGGTGTCGCAGTCGGTGTAGTGTTTTTATGGGTTCCCCTTGTATCAGCGCAGGCCCAGCAGCCGAGCAATTTCTTCATGGAGGAGTTCACCTTTGGGCTGCTGGGGGGCTTAATAGGTGGGCCGACCCTGGAGTTGATCTACGTCAGCACTCTCTGTCGAGATGTCCCTCCTGAAGAGACGGAGCTGCAAGAGCTCTGTCAAGGGTTGGGCTTCTTGGTCATGCAGTTCGTCGTCTATGGGATCACGTTACCTATGGGGACAAGCTTCGGGATTATCGTAGCGGGCTCTTGGCGTGGTATCGTGAGCACCCCGTCTGATTGGATTTTCACATATATCTTTGCTGTGATAGGGTCATGGTCGGGATGGCTCAACGCCGCGGGTATCTTGAAGGTCATGGACTTTTTGATGCTGAACCTCGGCTGGGACCTCAGCGAATATGTCGAAAGTATCTACACATTTACGCGAGTGGCCCTGCCCATCCTCTATGCGTCGTTCTTGGGGACGCTGGAGTTCAACATTCGCATCCAGTCTCTAGCGCCCCAGATGGCGGCTCCTTCGTGGCGGGTGCCGCTCTTTATGTGGCGCTTTTAGGGTGTTTGAGCTTCTCCGCTAGGGCTTGCTCCACGCAGTGCGGGACAAAGCGCGAGACGTCGCCGCCGTAGCTTTTGACTTGGCGGACGATGCTCGAGCTGATAAACGAAAAATCCCGGCTGGTCATGAGATAGACGCTCTCGAATTCCGGGTCCAAGTCCCGATTGGTGAGAGCTAACTGAAACTCGTATTCGAAGTCGGTGCTGGCACGCAGGCCGCGCACGACAGCGTTGACGCCCAGTTGTCGCGCGAGATCGACTAATAAGCCATCGTGGGCGATGACGGTGATCTCGTCGTCGAGGCCGACTTCACGGAGGGCTTCTATCACGAGGTGATGGCGCTCCTCCAGCGAGAAGAGCATGGGCTTGGTGGGGTTGCGCATGACGGCAACGATCAACTTGTCGAAGATCTTCTTCGCTCGGCGGATGATATCAATATGCCCGTAGGTGATGGGGTCGAAGCTGCCGGGGTAGAGTGCTTTGGTCATACAAGAATCCTAGCATATTATGAGCTATGAAGTCAAAACTCCGTCCCCACGCGCGCCTTAATCCCCTTGTCAAAGGGGTGCTTGATCTTCTTCACGTGAGTCACTAAGTCTGCGATCTCTTCGATCTCTGGGAGTCTCTTGTGGCTGCCGGTGAGCACGCACTCGGTATGCGGTGCCTTGTTCTTAATGACTTTTATGAGGTCTTCGGAGGAGATCACGCCCATCTGTACGGCGTAGAGGCACTCATCCACGATGACCATGTCGTACTCTCCTGAGGAGAGCGCCCGAGCGGTCGCTTCCAGGGCTTGGCGCCCCGCGGCGATGTGCCCCTCTGAGGGCTTTCCGATGAGCCATTCGGGCATCCCGTAGCGCTCAAATGAGAAGTTCTCAAAGCGTTTGAGGGCCCTGAGCTCGCCGTACTCTTCAAAGGCTTCAACTCCTCGGATGCCGCCCTTGAGGAACTGAATCAAGTGCACGCGGAAGCCTCGCCCAAGAGCACGCAGGCCCATCCCCAAGGCTGCCGTTGTCTTGCCCTTGCCGTCCCCCCACCACATCTGCACCAAGCCCATCTCGCTCTTCAGTTCCATTGTCCCCCCTCTGAAAATTGCATCAGCGCACCCGCTGGGGCTACCCCAGAAAAGACTTCCGGGTGGATGATCTCGGCTAAGATCTCCACCCCCGTCACGATTCGTGGGCCTGGCCTGTTAAAGTACGCCGACGCTTCTACTATAAAAACTCTATTATCTTTCACGGCTTTCAGCTCCTCCCAGCCCTCAAGCTCAGTCAGCAGCTCGATCTCTTCCAGCGTGCGCTCAATAGAGAAGCCGCAGGGCATCAGCACGATAATATCTGGATTGTACGTGAGGATCTCTTCCCAGTCAGCGTAGCGCGAGGGTTGGCCAACTTCGCCTAGCCAATCCTCCCCTCCCGCGTACTCCACCATCTGGGGCACCCAGTGCCCGCCAATCATAATGGGGTCAAGCCACTCGATGCAGCAGACCCGAGGACGGTTCTTTACTGTTGCGATCTTCTCTTGGATGCGCAGGACGCGCCGGCGGAGCTGCGCCACGACGTCTTGAGCTCTCCCAGAGCGCCCGGTGACCTCGCCGACGGTGAGAATAGTGTCAAAAATATCGTCGAGGGTATGAGGCTCGAGCGAGACGATCTGCGGCCGCTCATGCAAGAGCTTCACCGCTTGGCGCACCTCATCGAACGACGGCGCGCAGACCTCGCACAGCTCTTGGGTTAAGATAAGATCGGGCTTGAGTCTCTGGAGCAGCTCGGCATCGATGTGATAGACGCTCAGCCCGCTGTGTAAGCGCTCGCGCACGACCTGATCGATCTCGGCGCTGGCCATATCCGAATGCACGACGGCTTGGCTGAGCTTGGGCTTTTCCAGCACTTCTGGGGGCCAGTCGCAGTCGTGCGAGACCCCAACTAAGTCATCGCCAAGTCCCAGCTCATAGACGATCTCCGTCGCGCTCGGCAACAATGAGATGATTCTCATAAGCAGACTCTCCGTGGGACAGCGACGATATATCTCTCCCCTGTGCCATCGACGAGGCGCACGCGCGTCCGAAAGACTCGCTCGATCAGCTCTTCGGTGAGCACGCGCTCCGGCTCGCCAAGGGCGATAACCCGTCCTTCACTGAGCACCGCGATGCGATCCGTGTAGTGCAACGCTAAGTTGAGATCGTGCAGCGAGACGAGCACTGTCAGATCGCTCTGGGCGAGAGAGCGAATTAAGTCCATGATCTCGATCTGATAGCTTAAATCGAGATGGGCCGTCGGCTCGTCCAAGAGCAAGACCTTTGGCTCCTGAGCCAGGGCCAGCGCCAACCACACCCGCTGGCGCTCCCCGCTGCTCAAACTGTGAATTGTTCTATTGGCAAATTCGAGCGTGTGCGTCAGGGTCAGCGCCCGCATGACGATCTCGTGATCTTTGGGAGAGAGCCGTTGCCAGCGCTCGCGATGGGGCAGCCGCCCCAGCTCGACGATCTCTCTGACTGTGAAATCAAACGAGCACGAGATCTCTTGTTCAAGCGCGGCAAGCTCACGCGCGAGCTCTCGTGAAGAGAGCTCGCTGAGACGGCGACCATCGAGATAGATCGCCCCGGCGTGCGGGGGCAGCCTCCCCGAGATCGCCCGCAGCAGCGTCGTCTTGCCCGAGCCGTTGGGCCCCACCAGCCCGAAGATCTCCCCCGGCGCAATCTCAAGAGAGAGATCGCGCAGCACCAAGCGCCCGTCATAGCCCATGTCTACGCTCTCCAAGCGAATCATGATAACGCTCCAAGCTGCGCCCGACGACGTAATAAGAAGAGAAAGAACGGCGCGCCCAACAACGCCGTGATGATCCCGATGGGCAGCTCTGCCGGGGCGAGCACCGTTCGCGCTACCGCATCGCAGAGCACCAGCAAGACCGCTCCGCCCAGCGCGGATGCGGGCAGCAAAAGCCTGTGATCCGGCCCAACTATCAGTCTTAAGATATGGGGCACGATCAGCCCCACAAACCCGATCGTCCCCGACACAGCAACGGCGACCGCCGTAAGCAGCGTCACAGCACAGAGTAGAATCTTTCTTAAGTGCCTTGGCTCGATGCCCAGGTGGGCAGCCATCTCCTCGCCCAGCGAGAGGGCATTGAGATCGCGAGCGAAGAGCAGCAGCATTGCTCCCGCTACAACAGACGCTCCCAGCAGCCCAAGAACGTAGAGCCACTGTGCGCCGCCTAGCCCGCCTAGGATCCAAAATATGAACCGTCGCGCGTCCTGAGAAGCCCCTGCGTAGAAGAGCAAGAAGCTCGTCACAGCCGAAAAGAGCGCCGCCAGCGCTACCCCTGAGAGAATCAGGGCGTACGTGTCGAGCTGGGCCCACCGCGTCTGGGCCACACGATAGACTATCGCGACTGCGAGCACCCCCCCAAGAAATGCCCCTGTCGGCACAGCGCCCCAATAGATATCAAGACGGAGAGCGATAGCGAGGGCAGCTCCGGCTGTGGCTCCGCTGGCGATCCCCAACAGATACGGATCGGCCAAGGGATTGCGAAAGAGCCCTTGCATGACAGCCCCGCAGAGCGCCAGCGCCCCACCAACCAGCGCCGCCAACAGCACCCTGGGGAGCCGAATCTGCATGAGAATGAAGAGATTCGTCGGATCCGGATCGAAAAGCGATAGGGGCACAGCTCCGATGGCTATGCCCGTCACCAGAGCTCCTACGAGCAAAGCGCTCAAGCCGCCGAGGGCCAGCAGGCCCTTCCATCGCTTCATAGAGAATTCTAGCGATTGGGATGTAACAGATCGGCGACGGTCTTGATCGTCTGAGCGATGCGCGATGAGACCCACTGCGACGCCTTGATCCCATAGACGCGATTCTCCCGCACCGCTTTCACCCCTTGCAGCAGACGATGCTGCGTGATGAGCGGGATGAGCAGCGGGTCGGTGAAGATGACGCTGGGATCGCGCTTGACGATCTCTTCGAAGCTCACTTGCTTGTAATCAGCGACATCGGGGAAGATATTAATGCCCCCAGCACGCAGCACGATCTCGTTTTCGGGGGTGCCGCGGCCGGCGGCAAACGGCGGTTGCTCCCCTGAAGGATAGAGAATCGCCACCGTGGGCTTGAACCGATCGAGGACCGTCCCTTCTGTGACCACGATCTCTTCGGCGATTTTGCCGATCAGCGTGTCAGCGCTCTTAGTGTCGCCTTCGATGACGAGATTGACTGAGCGAATCGTCCTAAAGATCTCAGTGACGCTATCGATGGCGCCAGAGCCGACCTTACCCAACGAGACGACGATCAATCCGGCGCGTTCGAGGGTGTCGCGCACGGCGCCAATCGCCCCGAAGACCACATCGGGCTTGAGGGCAATAATGACCTCGATATTGGGGTTAAAGATCGGCCCGACACGTGGAATATTCGCCACTTCCTGGGGGTTGTCTGCGGATTCGGCCACGCCAACAATACGATTGAGGGCGCCCAAATCGATAAGAATCTCCGTATACAGCGGCGTCCCAGCGACGACGATCCTCTCAGGGCGCTGAGGGATCGTAATCGCTTTTCCACGGTCGTCGGTCACTGTGACGGGATAATCCGCCCACGACGGCCACACCAGCCCAAACAGAACGAGAACGACCACTGCTACGGCCTTCCATCGCGTCCAGTGCATAGCTCTCCTCCTTTGAATTTACAGATTTGATGTAAAAGCCCACAGGACAGCCCACAGCCCGCGCGCCGCTGCGCCCTTGGTCGGCCCAAAGACTATAATGATCAAATCACCGTCTTGGAGATTCGGGAACTCACGTGTGAGTATCTCGCTGTCGTCAGGGTTCTGCTTCGCCAGCGCCTCGCGCTCCTCGAGGAAACAGAGCGCCCCGGCGCGCTGGGTGAGAAAGAGTGCAGCAGTGGCGCCCTCGCGCACGGCCACGTCGCGATAGACCCATGAAGAAAAGCCATCGGCTCCTTCGCGTACTAGCGCCATCCGCCCATGGCGATCGAGCATGAGATTCTTCAGGTGCGCGTCGCGGATGTCGGCTATCTTGCTGAGTTTCTGCGAGAGAAACCGTCGCCCGTGCGCGGTGAGCGCCGTGCCCGCCTTGGAGAACGAAACGAATCGCTGTGCTTTCAGCTTCTCTAATTCCGTGCGCACGACGCTCTCGGTCAATCCCGTTCGGCCTACGAGCGTGCGACGCCCTAAGGGGGCGTCTCTCAGCTCATAGAGCAGCTGATAGGCGATAGGCGCGCGCAGGGGCGCGATCGTGTGGGATGCCATCTCCCACCTCCAGGGTTATTATATCCCTTCCCAGGGCGATGTGCAAGATCTCGCTCCTGATGCGATCATTTGACAAAGCGCAGGGGCACGGTTATAGTAATAGGCTACGCCTGGGAGGGTGACAGATATGAGGAACACGGCTCGCCGTGAGATTCTCTCTGAGGATACAGGGAGTCCCTACTATGAGCTGCGCAAGTACCCAGAGCCCACGGTCTGTTCGTCATGTGGGTTAGTCTATCACAAGGGGCGCTGGACGAACGGACTGGCCGCTCCAGCTGAGGCCAACAGAGAGCTCTGTCCAGCGTGCAGGCGCATACAAGATCGTAACCCTGGTGGCGTCGTCTACTTAGACGGCTCATATCTCCAAACACGCCAGGATGAGATCCTGAACGTTGTCAAAAATCAAGAGAGACTCGCCCAGAAGCAGCGTCCCCTCCAGCGGATCATGTGGATCAAGCCCAACAGCAACGGCCTAGAGATCGCTACGACCAACTTTCACCTAGCGCGTCGCATCGGCGAGGCGATCTATCAAGCCCACAAGGGCGAGCTCGAGATCAAGTACTCTGAAGGGGATCGATTCGCTCGCGTCTACTGGCACCGCGACGACCAGCCAAAACCCAAATAATAATGTCTCTCTATGATGATGGGGATCTGCGCGCTCTCCTAGAGAAGCTTTCAGCAGCGACGCCCACGCCGGGTGGGGGCAGCGCTGCCGCTCTTGTGGGAAGCATCGCAGCTTCTCTTGTGGCGATGGTTGCGGGGGTGACTATCGGCAAGAGGGTTTATCAGTCGGTCGAGCAGGAGATGCGCCAGGTGCTCGCCGAAGCAACAGAACTCCGCGATGAGCTTTTAGAACTTGCAGACCGCGACAGCGCATCGTTCAATGCCGTGATAGCTGCCTATAGACTCCCTCACGAGACAGAGTCAGCTCGAGCTGAGAGGGCGCGGGCGATCCAGTCAGCGCTCAAGGGCGCGACCGAGGTGCCCTACCAGACGGCGCTGCGCTGCTATCGCGTCTTAGAGCTTGCAGAGGTTGTCGTCACGAGAGGGAACAAGAGCGCGCTGAGCGACGGGGGTGCAGCGGCTGTTCTCGCCGAAGGTGCGGTGCAAGCAGCAGTGCTCAACGTCGCGATCAATCTCCCAGCGATCTCTGACGAGTCTTGGAAGAGCGAGTACGCTCGGGCGCGACAGCAGCTGGCCCAGCAAGCGCAAGAGAAGCGAGCGGCGATCTTCAAAATAATTACAGAGCGCCTCCTATCATGAGTGATCTCTCTCAGTACAAAACTCTGGCTATCGAAGCGGCCCGCCAAGCGGGCAAGCTCCTGCGGGAAAACTTCCGTCACGGGCACGCCTTTCAGCTCAAAAGCGGCTTCCGCGATCTGGTCACGGAGTACGACCGCCGCACCGAAGAGATCATCGTCTCCCTGATCAGAAAGAGTTTTCCCGAACACTCGATTCTCGCCGAGGAGGGCTCGGTGCACCCCACGAACACAACTCCGTATCAATGGATCATCGACCCCCTTGATGGCACGACTAACTTCGCCCACGGGTTCCCGTTCTTTGCTGTGTCTATTGCGCTCTATTATAGAGATGACGCGCTCGTGGGCGTGGTGTATAATCCCATCCATGATGAGCTATTTGTGGGCGAAGCCGGGCATGGAGCGCATCTCAACGGCCAGCCCATCAGGGTCTCGCAGACGGAGACCCTGCAAGAGAGCTTACTTATGACCGGCTTCCCCTACGACGAACGCTTGATCCCGACGCACTTAGCATGGTGGGAGCGCTTCGCGAAGAGAGCGCAGACGTTGCGACGGCTGGGCTCGTCAGCGCTGGCGCTTGCTTACTTGGCTGCTGGGCGTGCTGACGGCTACTGGGAGTTAGACCTAAAGCCGTGGGACATGGCCGCGGCAGCGCTCATCGTGCGCGAGGCCGGCGGCACAGTCACAGACTTGCACGGTGGTAGTCTGAATCTCTACAGCGGCGAAGTTTTAGCAACAAACGGGAAGATTCACCACGCCATGATCGCAGTCCTTCAGGGTGAGTGTGAATGACCCAGACATACATCGAAGAGATTGCGCAGAAGGTCGGGCAGGAGGTCTTGATTTGCGGCTGGCTGTATAACCGTCGCGAGTCGGGAAAGATTCAGTTCTTACTCATTCGCGATGGGACGGGGGTCATCCAAGCCGTTGTCACCAAAGCCGACGGGGAAGCCTTTGAGAAGGCGCTTCGGCTGACTCAAGAATCGTCACTGAAGGTCTGGGGGACGGTTCGGGAAGACCCGCGCGCCCCTGGTGGCTACGAGCTGCAGGTCAAGCATATAGAGATAGTCCAACGGGTCGAAGAGAAGTATCCCATCGATCTGAAGGAGCACGGACCGGCGTTTCTCTTAGACCATCGGCACTTATGGATTCGCTCGCCCCGACAGGCAGCGATTCTGAGATTGCGCCACGAAGTGATGCGATCCATTCGGGATTTCTTCGACGAGCGGGGGTTCATTGCGACGGAGTCGCCCATTCTCACTCCCTCGGCGTGTGAGGGCACGACGACGCTCTTTGAAGTGAACTATTTTGATGAGAAAGCTTATCTGTCGCAGAGTGGGCAGCTCTACCTCGAAGCCACAGCGATGGCCCTGGGCAAAGTCTATTGGATCGGCCCGGCATTTCGAGCTGAGAAGTCTAAGACCCGCAAACACTTGACAGAATTTTGGATGGCCGAAGCGGAAGTGGCGTTCTTCGAGCACGAGCAGAATCTCAAGCTTCAAGAGGAGCTGGTCAAGTACGTGATCGGGCGCTGTCTCCACAAGCGCGCCCGCGAACTCAAAGAGCTGGGGCGTCAGACATCTGTCTTGGAGAAGATCGTCCAAGAACCGTTTGCTCGCATCACCTATGCTGAGTCCCTGGAGATCGTGAATGATCTCTTGAAGGAGAAGATCGCCTCTGGGGAGGTAGAGGAGCTCCAGTGGGGGGACGACTTTGGCGCGCCGCACGAGGAGGCGTTAGGGCAGCACTTTGAGCGGCCGGTCTTCGTCGAGTTCTTCCCGGCGAAGATGAAAGCGTTCTATATGGAGCCCAAGCCCGACAATCCCGATCTGGTCTTAGCAGCGGACTTGATCGCTCCTGAGGGCTACGGCGAGATTATCGGGGGGAGCCAGCGCATCTCAGATATCGCTCTCCTGAGGCAGCGCTTGAAGGACTTCGGGTTACCGGAAGAGCCGTACCAATGGTATATTGATTTGCGAAAGTACGGGGGCGTGCCGCATTCGGGGTTTGGCTTGGGAGTAGAGCGCCTGACGACATGGATCGCAGGGATTGAGCATCTGCGCGAGACGATCCCCTTCCCCAGGATGCTCTATCGGCTCAAGCCATAAAGCAAAACGGGGAGCGAGAGAGAAGGCTCGCTCCCCGCCAATCATAGCGATATTATTTTCCACCACGCGCAGGTGGTGAGATTGAGCCGACTGGCCAACTTCCTCGCGAGGAAGTCAAGCCTTCTGGTGAGTCGAGGCCGAGGCACGGGGCGTTTGACAGCGACTGATCGGTTTGCTATACTCAAGCACCTGGAAAGCATATCGAGGTGGAGGAGCTTGTGGCAACGCAGCGTGCATACGAAGCGTTATATATAATTCGACCGGACTTAGAGAAGGCTCAGCTGGAGCAAGCAGTCGCGAAGTTCCAAAAGACCGTCAACGAAAGCGGTGGCCAGGTTGTCAAGATTGACGAATGGGGTATGCGCTTGCTGGCCTATCAGATCAAGAAGTTCGACAAGGGTTACTATGTGCTCATGGAGTTTACGGGGACGCCTGATCACGTGAAGAAGCTTGAAGAGCGGTTTAAGCTCGACGAGAGCGTGTTGCGGTACCAGATTGTGCGGCAGTGACGACCCATGGCTGGTCTCAATCACGTCGTGTTGATCGGCAATCTGACCGATGATCCGGAGCTGCGCTACACCCAGAACGGCATGGCGCGAGCGCGCTTCTCCATCGCGGTCAATCGGCGCTGGCGCGACCGCGACGGCAACCTCCAAGAAGAGACGACGTTTGTGCCCATCGTCGTGTGGGGGCAACAAGCTGAGACTTGCGTGAACTTCCTGAGCAAAGGGAGCATGGTGGCGATTGAGGGGCGCCTGCGCATCGACACCTATCAGACGGAGGAGGGGGAGCGGCGCAAGGTCACGGAAGTCGTGGCGCGTACTGTGCAGTTCTTGGACCTCCGTCGCGGGGAGAGCGACAAACCCGAGGAGATCAAAGAGATCCCGCCAGAAGGAGAGGAAGAGGTTCCCTTTTAGAGAGTTATGAAGATGGCCAAGAAAGACACGATGGAGAGCAAGGGCCGGGTGCAGCGGGGCAAGGGGCGTAACGACTGTAAACTCTGTGAGCACGGCGTTGTGCTCACCTACAAGCAGCCGGACGAGCTGAAACGGTACATGAACAAGCTGGGCAAGATCTTACCCCGCCGTGCGTCGCGCTTGTGCGCCAAGCACCAGCGCCAGTTAGCTCGCCAAGTCAAGCGCGCCCGCAAGATGGCGCTCCTGCCCTACGAAGTCGAGCCGTGAGTTGACTGGCGCGCTCCCGCTCGGTTTAATAGAGCCGGTGGTCTCCCATGCCTGCCAACTTGCCACCGGAGTATATTGAAGCCGAGCTGCGCTTCCGCGCGGCCAAAAGCCCCCAGGAGAAGCTCGAGATCCTGCGGGAGCTGATGGCTCTTGTTCCCAAGCATAAGGGGACGGAGAAGCTGCGCGTCGAGCTCAAGCGCAAGTGGACCAAGCTCCAAGAAGAAGTCCAGCAATACCAGAAAAAGCAGAAGGGCGGGCGCTCGCTCGCCTACGATCACATTGAGCGCGAGGGGGCGGGGCAGATTACGCTCGTTGGGTTGCCAAACTGCGGAAAATCCTCGCTCTTGGCTGCCCTCACCAATGCCAAGCCCGAGATTGCCGAGTACCCCTTCTCCACCTTCCGGCCCACCGTGGGCATGATGCCCTTCGAAGATCTTCAGTTTCAGCTCATTGATCTGCCCCCGCTGTCGGAGTTCACCGAGCCGTGGGTCTATAGCCTCATTCGGCAGTGCGATCTCGTCGCGCTGTTGATAGATCTCTCCTCTGAGACGCCGGGCGACGATCTGCTGGCAGCGCTGGATTGGCTGGAAAAAGCCCGTATTCGTCTAGTGGGCCATACCATGCCGACGACTCCCAGTGCGGGCACGGTGAAGCGTGCTCTTCTTATCGGGACGAAGAAAGATTCCCCTAACGCTGCTGAGCATCTGCAAGAGCTGCGCTCTATCGCTGATGCGCAATTTCCAGTCGTTGGGGTTTCAACGATCTCCGCTGAAGGGCTGGGGGAGCTAGGGAAAGCCTTCTTTGCGGGGCTCCATATCGTGCGGGTGTACACCAAGAAGCCCGGGCAGCCCTTCAAAAAAGATCTGCCCTATGTCTTGCCTGAGGGGAGCACCGTCACGGACGTGGCGCGGGCGATCCACAAAGACCTTGCTGAAAGATTCGCCTACGCGCGGGTGTGGGGCTCAGCAGAGTTCCCTGGCCAACGCGTCGAACGAAATTATGTCGTCCGTGATGGCGATCTGTTGGAGTTTCACGAGTGATTGGGGAGGGGACAGGGGGGCTTGTCTAGGCGGGAGAGCGTGAGCTATACTGAAGCTATGCGAATCCGTGCTCTGCGCGCGCGCGAGATCCTTGACTCACGTGGCAACCCCACGGTCGAAGTCGAGCTCGAGCTCGACGACGGTTCCTGTGGGCGTGCTGCGGTGCCGTCGGGGGCCTCAACAGGGGCTAAAGAAGCTTTAGAACTGCGCGACGGCGGCCGACGCTACGGCGGCAAGGGCGTGTTGAACGCCGTGCATAACGTCTCCGAAGAGATCGCACGAGCGCTGGTCGGGCGTGCGTTTTCTTCTCAAGGCGAGCTTGATCGCTTCCTGATAGATCTTGATGGGACTCCGAACAAGAGCCGTCTTGGAGCCAACGCGATCTTAGGGGTCTCCTTGGCGTATGCGCGGGCGGCAGCGCAATCCCTCAAGAAGCCATTGTTTCAGTATATTGGCGCCCAGCATCTCCTGCCGACGCCGTTGGTCAACGTGCTCAACGGCGGGGTGCACGCCGACAATGACTTAGAGATTCAAGAATTCATGCTCGTCCCTGTGGGGTTTGCCTCCTTTCGTGAAGCCCTGCGTGCTACAGTTGAGGCGTTCCAAGCCCTCAAGGAGATCCTCAAGGGCCGGGGGCTGAGCACCAACGTCGGCGACGAAGGGGGCTTCGCCCCCCACCTGCAGAAGAACGAAGAAGCCTTGGCGTTGCTCGTTGAAGCGATCTCTGAATCGGGCTATCGGCCAGGGCGTGATCTCGCCATAGCGCTCGATCCCGCCGCCAGCACGTTCTACACCAATGGGCGCTATCATATAGAGCACGAGTCTCTCTCTGCGAGCGAGCTGATCGCGCTCTATGAAGAATGGCTCACGAGATACCCCATTGTCTCGATTGAGGACGGGCTCGCTGAGGACGACTGGGTGGGCTGGCAAGAGCTCACCAAGCGTTTGGGAGGGCGCGTGCAGCTCGTCGGAGATGATATCTTTGTGACGAACCCCTCTCTGATTGAGAGGGGGATTGGCGAGGGCGTCGCGAACGCCGTGCTCATAAAACCCAATCAGATTGGCACGCTTACTGAGACCCTCCGGGCTCTCGAAACAGCGCGCCGCGGGGGATATAGAACAGTCATTTCGCATCGCTCTGGGGAGACTGAAGATGCGTTTATTGCTGATCTAGCTGTGGGGACGGGCGCCGGTCAGATCAAGACTGGCTCGGTGAGCCGTGGAGAGCGCACGGCCAAGTACAATCAGCTCTTGCGCTTGGAGGAGCAGTATCAGCTCCCGTTTGCGCGACCGTTTGGGGGAGAATAATATGACAGCTCCGACGATTTTCTCTAGGTTGGAGCAGCTGGCAGCGTCCAGGCGTCGCTGGGTTCTCATCGGGATAGTCGTGGGGGTAGTGGTTGGGCTCTTCATCTTCCGGGCCCTTGAGATCCGCCATCTGCAGCAGCAGCTGATCCAGCTCGAAGCAGAGAAGGCAAAAATTCAAAGGGAGATCGAGCGTCTGTCCGCTCAGCTTCGCAATAGAGACAATCTGAAATTCATAGAATATCTGGCGCGGAAGGAGCTGGGCATGGTCAAGCCTGGGGAACAGATCTATATTCTCATTGAAGACGGTGAGGACGAGCGATGAGTCAATTTGTGCACCTGCACGTGCATTCTGAGTACAGCCTGCTCGATGCGATGTGTCGCATCGAAGACCTGGTGAAGAAGTGCGTGGAGCAGAAGATGCCTGCGCTCGCGCTCACCGATCACGGCAATCTCTGTGGGGCGATTGAGTTCTACAAGCACGCGCAGGAGCACGGGATCAAGCCCATCATCGGGTGTGAACTCTATGTCGCCCCCAAGAGCCGCCACACAAAATCGAAAGAAGACGGGACAAAGTATTATCACTTGACGGTGCTGGCCCGCAATGAGACGGGCTATCGCAACTTAGTGAAACTCACGAGTTTAGGCTATCTCGAGGGGTTCTATTATAAACCCAGAATAGACAAAGAGCTCCTGCGACGCTACAGCGATGGGTTGATTATTCTCTCGGGGTGCCGCAGCAGCGAGATCTGTCGGCTGTTAGGGCAGAATAAATTTGAAGCAGCTCTTCAGGTGGCACAAGAATTCCGTGCCATGGTTGGCCCGGAATATTTCTATATCGAGCTTCAGAACCATGGCCAATCTGAAGACGAAGCGCGCAACGAGCAGCTCGTGGAGATCGCCCGTCGCTTAGACGCGCCCATCGTCGCCACCAACGACGTGCACTATATCGCTCGGGAGGACCGCGAGGCCCACGATGTGCTCTTGAACATTCAGGGCGAAAAGACGCTCGCCGACGAGGATCGGCGCTCCTACGAGGGCGAGGAGTATTACTTTAAGAGTTTCGACGAGCTTGCACCGCTCTTTGCCCCCTGGCCCCAAGCCCTCGAGAACACCCTGCGCATCGCGGAGCAGTGCGATCTGAGATTCGATTTCTCAAAAGCCCATCTGCCGACGTTTGAGCTGCCCCCTGGGTATAAAGATGCAAACGATTACCTGCGCGCGTTGGCCTATGAAGGCGCGCGGGCGCGCTTTGGAGAGCTGACGCCAGAGATCATCGAGCGCTTGGAGTACGAGCTCGAGGTGATCGCCACGATGGGCTATTCCGGTTATTTTTTGATCGTCCAGGACTTTGTGAAGTTTGCGAGGGATCGAAATATTCCCGTGGGGCCGGGGCGCGGCTCAGCCGCCGGCAGCTTGGTCTGCTACTGCTTGGGCATCACCGACGTAGACCCCTTACGCTATGGTCTTATCTTTGAGCGGTTCTTGAACCCCGCGCGCGTCAGCCTCCCCGATATCGACATCGACTTCTGTATGCGCCGCCGCGATGAAGTCATCCAGTACGTCGAGCAGAGATACGGGCGTGATCGGGTCGCCCAGATCGCGACATTCGACAAGATGAAGGCGCGCAGCGTCGTGCGCGATGTCGCCCGGGTCCTGGGATTTTCGTACCCTGACGCGGACAAGATCGCCAAGCTCATCCCCTTGGGGGCGACCCTCGATGAAGCCCTAGAGGGCATAAGCGAGTTGCGCCGTCGCTATGAGACAGACCCGCAAGTGCGCAAACTCTTAAACGTCGCGCGGAAGCTCGAAGGCCTGGCGCGCAATGCCGCGACGCATGCTGCCGGGGTCGTCATCACCCCCAAAGAAGTGACGGACTTTGCCCCGCTGTTGCGCCTCAGCGACGGCTCGGTGCGCACCCAATATAATATGAAAGATCTCGAGACCATTGGGCTGCTCAAGATAGACTTCCTGGGGCTGCGCAATCTGACGGCGATTGACGATACGATCAAATCCGTCAAAAAGCTCACCGGCGAAGAGATTGTTCTCCAGAAAATCCCTCTGGACGATCCCGATGTCTATCGCCTCTTACAGCAGGGGCGCACGGCGGGGGTCTTCCAGTTGGAGGGCGCTGGGATCACGGCACTGCTCAGGAGATTAGAGCCCACGGAGTTTCGCGATCTAATTGCGATCTTGGCGCTCTATCGCCCTGGCCCGCTGGAGAGCGGCATGGCCAACGACTATATTGAGCGCAAGCACGGACGCCAGCTCGTGACCTATCCCCATCCTGATCTTGAAGACGTTCTCAAAGAGACCTACGGGCTGCCGATCTATCAAGATCAGCTCTTGCTGATGGCACGCAGGCTTGCCGGGTTTAGCCTCGCCGAAGCGGATGTTCTGCGCGTTGCCGTGGGGAAGAAGAAGAAAGACGTGATGGAGAAGATGCGCACGCGCTTCATCGAAGGGTGTGTGCGGAATGGGATCGCCCGCGCCAAAGCCGAAGAGCTCTTTGCGGACATCGAAAAATTTGCGCGCTACGGGTTCGTCAAGGCCCACTCGACGGCGTATGCTTTGATCTCTTATTGGACTGCCTATCTGAAAGTCAAATACCCGACGTGTTATTGGGCAGCCCTGTTGACGAGCGTCGCGGGCAATGCCGCAAAGATCGCTGAGTACATTCAAGAGTGTCGCGAGTTGGGCATCACCGTCACGCCGCCGGACATCAACGAGAGCGAGGCCGACTTCACGCCCTTGCCGGATGATCGTATTCGCTTTGGATTGGGCGCGATTAAGAACGTGGGCAGCGCGACGGTGCATGCGATCGTAGAGGCCCGCAAGCAAGGCGGGCCGTTTCGCAGTCTCGCTGATTTTTGTCGTCGCGTGCCCAGCGAGGCTCTCAATCGCGAGGTGCTCGAGAGCTTAATAAAGTGTGGGGCGTTTGATCGGTTTGGCACGCGCAAGGGATTGCTTGCGCAGGTCGAACCCGCTCTGGCGCTCGCGGCGCAAGCTCATCGAGAGCGCCGGAGCGGCCAAAGATCATTCTTCGATCACGAAGAGACGGAGCTCTCTTTCGGTCGCTCGACTGATGGGCATGAAGAGTTCGCGCAAGCGGAGCTCTTACGGTTCGAGAAGGAGCTGCTGGGGCTCTATGTAAGCGGCCATCCGTTAGAGCATGTCAGGGAGCGTCTGGAGCTCTTGTGTACGTGCGATCTGCGTGGAGTGCAGGAGCAGCCTGAGGGGAAGGAACTTCACTTGGGCGGGCGGATCGATTCCTTGCGGGTGATCACGACGAACGCGGGGAAACGCATGGCCTTCGTGCGCTTGGAGGACCTCTCTGGGCAGCTCGAGGTCACTGTCTTCCCTGAACCCTACGAGCAAGCCAAGCGGTTTCTGAAAGAAGACCAGATAGTCTGGCTGCGCGGGCGTGTGGAGAGACGCTCAGAGCGCTCCAACGGCGTCCAGGTTATCGCTGAGGAGCTCTTATCTCTTGAGGAAGTCGAGCGCACCGTGCAGCTCTATTTGCATCTGCACCCCGATCAGGTGACTGAGTCTTTGGTGCACAAGCTCAAAGAGTCTTTGAGTGTATCGCCTGGGGCGTCGCCTGTGTATGTGCGGCTTTGTGGCGATGAGCCGCTGACGGTCCGATTGGGGATAAGCGTGAGTTTGACCAAGACCCTGTTGGCAGAGCTTGAAGCGCTCTTAGGTGATGCGATCAAGATTCAGCGGGTGGGGCGCAAAGGAGGCCGATAGGCTATGACAGCACTGGTGCGTTTGGGGCGCTGGCTCCATCCGGGGATCGGCGTCAAGCGCTGGCTGGCGCTCGTGATCTTCTCGCTTGGACTGTTTATCTTGGGACTTTTTGTGCTGCTGGGGCAGAATCTCGTGCGAGCGGTCTATAACGTTGTTGCGCCGTCGGCGCTCTCGACGCTCGTCTTGGCGTTGGGCTTAATCGTGCTGGGAGTGGCCGGTGTGCTTTTGGGAGTGCAGCGGATCAGCCGGTCGATCGTGCGGGCGATCGCGGCGGAAGCCGAGGGGCGCATGGGCGAGATCCTCTTCGAGAAGAGGCTCTTAAGCCGCGGGCCACGGATCGTGGCTATCGGAGGCGGCACAGGGCTCTCTTCGCTGCTGCGCGGGCTGAAACAGCTCACGGCTAATATCACGGCGGTCGTCACGGTCATGGATGACGGGGGCAGCTCTGGGCGACTGCGCCAGGAGCTCAATATCCTGCCCCCGGGAGATATTCGAAACTGCCTTATTGCCCTCGCAGAGGACGAGTCCCAGATCTCCCGGCTCTTCAACCATCGCTTCCAAGGGGGAACCCTGCAGGGGCACTCGCTGGGGAATCTCGTGATTGCGGGGCTGCAAGAGATGACGGGCAGCTTCGATCGCGCTATAGAAGAGATGAGCACCCTGCTCAACACGCGCGGGCAGGTCCTGCCGGCGACGCTCGAGGACGCTGAGCTCGTCGCGGAGTTCCACGACGGCCGGCTCGTTCGCGGGGAGAGCTGTATCCCCAAAGAGGGCGGGCGGATTCGTCGCCTGAGGCTGTCGCGTGCCGGTGTAGCCGCCTACCCCAAGGTCTTAGAAGAGATTCGCCAGGCCGATCTGATCATCTTGGGCCCGGGAAGTCTCTTCACGAGCGTCATCCCCAACTTGCTCGTCGAGGGGATTCGTGAAGCCATTGAACGCTCAACCGCGAAGAAGTTCTATATTATGAACTTAATGACCCAACCGGGCGAGACCACGGGGTTTACCGCGAAAGACCATCTCAAGGCCCTCAATGACTATCTCGATGTGCGATCCTTGGATTTTGTGGTGGTGAACAAGCAGCCTGTGCCCAAGGAGCTCCTCGCCCAGTATGCCCAAGAGGGCTCTGTTCCCGTGGCCGACGATCTGACCGAACCGAACGAGTGGGGCATTGGGGTCATCCGCGCTGATCTTCTGGAGATCATGACGTTGCCGCGCTGGCCGTCGGATACCCAAGCCCCTACGGTCAAGCACAACCCCAAAGAGCTCGCGCGAGTGATCGCCAAGAGTGTGCCTGAGCTCTTCCAATGGTGGATACGCTTGTAGCTGTGAGAGGAGGCGAGCCATGAGACGGTATAAGTTGCGCATACCCGGCCCCATTGACCTTCAGCCGGAGGTCTTAGCGTTCATGAGTGCGCCGCTCATCGCCCATTATGGGCGCGAGTGGGTCGAGCTCTATGACGAGACGGTGGCGCTGTTAAAGCAAGTGTGGCGTGCGGAGAGAGCGAGTCTCTTTCTCATGCCGGGGCCAGGGACGGTGGGGATGGAGGCGGCGATCGCCAGTTTGGCAGGCGACACCCATAGATTTCTCGTCCTGACGAACGGGTTTTTCGGGGATCGCTGGGTGGCTGTAGCGCGGGCGTACTCGTCGCGGGTGTTGGTTCTCGAAGGCGAGTGGGGGCGCGCGCTGGATGTCGATGCTGTCGAGCAAGTCCTCAAGCGCGAGCAAGACATCGATGTCGTGGTCATGGTGCACGGCGAGACCTCGACCGGCGTGCTCAACCCGGTGAAGGAGCTTGGAGCGATCTGCGAAAAATACGGGGCAGTGCTCGTCTGCGACATGGTAGCGACCCTCGGGGGAACAGAGATCGCCTTTGACGACTGGGGCATTGGGATTGGGGTGAGCGCGACGCAGAAGGGTCTGGAGTGTCCCCCGGGATTGGCCCCGGTTGCGGTGAGCCCTCAGGCATGGAAGCTGATCGAGCGCAGCAAGGGGCCTGGCTGGTACGTGAACCTTCGCACGTGGGATTACTACGCCCGCGAGTGGAGCGATTGGCATCCCCACCCCGTGACTATGCCCACAGGCTTGGTCCAAGCCTTACGCTATAGCTTACAAATGATCTTGGACGAGGGGCTCTCTCAGCGATGGGCGCGCCATAGGGAGATCGCCGCTTTGGTGCGAGCCGGCCTGAAGAATCTGGGGTTTGAGCTCTTCGTCCCTGACGACCGCGAGGCGATGCACACGGTCACTGCAGCTAAGGGGCATCCCCAGCTCCCCGCAGCCGCTCTGATGCGCACGCTCAAAGAGAAGCATCAGATTCTCATTGGCGGGGGGCTGGATAAGTTAGCAGGCCAGATCTTTCGCATCGGGCACATGGGGCCGACAGCAACCCGCGATGCGATGGTGCCGACCTTGCTCGCTCTCGAAGATGCTCTACGGTCTTCGGGTGTGGCCGTCGAGCCTGGCCAGAGCTTACGGGTTCAGCCCCTTGCGCACGCCTGCTCCTAGGGAACAGTGACTATAGCTTCTTTGGTGTTGTTGTCTTCGTTGCACTCAGCGACTTGGTCCCTGCTGTCTACGACAATGGTGAGAATGTAGCTCCCCGCGGTGATCAGGTGGGTGATGCTGGCTTGTTCCCCTGTCCCTGGGGCCAGGGGTGACGTCGTCACTTCACCGATGAGCTGGCTGTTGAGAGAGAACGAGGTCGTTGTCGGTATAGGCACGGTCACCGTACCGATGTTCTCGACGTAGGCGCGTGGCTTGAGCAACCAGGTGTAGGGAGATATTTGAGCAGTTTCCGGGTAGAGATGGCGAATAGTCAAATCGGGGCAGCCCGTTGGCCCCGGTGCTATCGTGTAGATCGCATGGGCGAGGACGCGCGGGGAACGGCAGCGCAGCTTGACGAGCGTGGGATCGGCGCTGGCTGTGGGCAGAAGCTGAGCCCCTTCGATCTCCCAGCGCGCAAAGCGATACCCTTTGCCCCCGACGGAGACTTGAGCGCTGGCTTGTAGGAGAACATCAGTAAGAGTATCGAAGCTGCGCACCAAGGGCGTGACGCCGCTGCCATCGCCCAGTATATCAAAAGGACGCACCTCGATGAACGTGCCGTGGAGGTACTCTCCTAAGCTCCCTTGGGCATCGATAGCGACATCGCAGAAGTCAGCGGGCTGGGAACGATAGACGGCCTGCACGCGCGCGTTTGCCGTGAAGGGCACTTGCCCTGCGCGCAGGCGCACTTGCTGAGGTGCTTTCGAATAGGGTTCCCCGTTGAAGTCCCACCGGTCAAAGTAATGCAAGACTTGCTGAGCGCCACAATTGTCGAGCTGTCTAGAGACGGCTTGCAAGGTGACTACCTCGCCCAAGGGGACTGAGAGAGTCACCGGACGCCCAGAGTAAATACGCCCATTGACCAGCAAGACGGCGTTCGTGCACGTCGCGCTGATCTCCAACTCTAAGTGTATTTGCCCCGGCACTGTGAAGACGTGTCCGCTCCACAGCACCAGCCCGATAATAAAACCCCACTTGGCTGACCCAACTACCCCCTGTATAGGGTTCATCATCGATCACCCCTCTTCACGGTGCTGCCATTATAGAGCAAAATCGCATTAAATATCCAGCACGCACTCGACTTGGACTCTATCGGGGTGCTCCAGCACGCGCAGGTTGTTATATGTCACGGCTTTGACGTCTATGCGGGGGTCATGGCGGGAGTGATCCAGGGGCTCGCCGGCGATCTCTCCTGTGAGCACAAGGCCTCGCTCGTGCGGGGTAACAGCTATGCGAAACCCTGAGAAGACGCAGCCCGTGCGGTCGCGCTCTAAGATCAATCTGTTGAGCCAGTCGGCCACAAGCAGCTCTTGGGATTCTGCCTGCAGGGCAACAGGGAGGGTTCTCTGGGGGCGCACGGACTTCGTATCGACCATCAGCTCGAAGAGGGCCCGGGCGGCTTCGACCAGCGCTTCTGCCAAATCCTTCCCCCAGGCGCGAATCCCGACTTCCGCCGTGACTTCAAAATACTCAAACGGCATAGAGAGCTAAGCCAATTCCCATGTGGCCACCGGGGTGTAGATCGCCCCGCTAGGCGATAAGTGGCTCTCCATCAGGGTGAGATTCGTGATCTGTGCTCGGCATTCAAAGGGCGAGATCTGAGAGAGCATCGTAGCGAGTTGTCCGACGCGCACGGTGTGCTCATCCTTGACTCGCCCGACGGTCACGTGCGGCCTGAAATGTCGCTCGGCTTCGAAGCCCATCTTCGTCAGCTCGCGCTCTAAGTCTGTTTGTAGCTCGAAGATCGCTTGTGGGGCGCGTTGAGATCCAATCCAGAGGACTCTGGGGCGCTGCGGCGTGGGAAACGCTCCTACGGTGTCAAAGACGATCTCGGACTTAGGGAATCTTGCGGCGATGTGCGCTCCGAGGGCCTTGAGGGCGTCGAGGGCCGAGGGCTCGACCTCGCCGAGGAATTTTACGGTGATATGAAAGTTCTCCGGGCGCACCCAGGTGACGCGGGCTTCTGTCCTGCGCAGAGGCTGGGCGATCCGATCCAGCTCGGCGCGCACACCTGCGGGCAGCTCAAAACAATAGAAAAGACGCATGAGCGTCACAGTAACAATTCTGCTGCAGGCCCCTCGACCACGCTCTCGCAGTAGTGACAGCGCATGGAGAGAGGGTCGCGGCGTTCCACCTTAAAATACGGGGCGACCCGCTCGGCGCTGTTGGTGATGCAATTGCGATTCGGGCAGCGCAGGATGCCGATCAGCTCATCGGGGAGCTCTACGGGAATCTTCTCTGCGACTTTCATATCTTTGATGATGTTGACCGTGGCGTGGGGGGCGACGATGGCGATCTTCTTCACCGTCTCGGGTTCTAGAGCGCGATTCTCCACCTTGACCATGTCTTTCAATCCCAAGCGCTGGCTGCGGACGTTCATGGCCACGATGACCGTATCGGGGCAGCCGCGCTCGATCCCGAGGATTTTCAACACTGCTGGGGCCATCCCCGCCGTGATGTGATCGATCACCGTGCCGTTCTTGATCTTGGAGACTTTCAGTTCTTCGTCCATGGGCATCAGCTCCCGCGGAGCACGAGCGTGAGCAGGGCCATGCGCACCGGCACGCCGTTTTGGACTTGGTCGAAGTACTTCGCCTGGGGCAGGGCATCGACTTCCGGGGCGATCTCGTCGACCCTGGGCAAGGGGTGCAACAGTATGGCGTCTGGCTTGAGCATCTCACAGGCTTTGAGATCGATGACGTAAGCCCCTTTGACCTTCTCGTACTCTTCGATGTCGGGGAAGCGCTCCCGTTGGATGCGCGTCACATAGACCACGTCCAGATCGCGCAGGTCGAGCTCGTCGGTCTCGGTATAGGGTACGATCCCCGCAAGCTCCTGTAACACCGAGGGGGGCATTCTTAAATTAGGGGGTGAGATCAGGCGCAGGGTGATCTTGCGGAACCGCGTGAGGGCGGTGGCCAGCGAGTGCACGGTGCGCCCATACTTTAAGTCCCCAACAAGCCCAATCTTGAGATCATCGAGTCTATTGTGAAATCTCTTGATAGTGAATAAATCCATCAGGGTTTGTGTGGGGTGCTGGTTGGCGCCATCGCCGGCGTTGAGGACAGGGATGACGACCGTGTCTGCGGCCAGGCGGGCGCTCCCCTCAAGGGGGTGGCGTATCACGATGACATCGGCGTATTTTTCCACGGTGCGCACGGTATCTCGGAGCGATTCGCCCTTGGTCACGCTGGTGCTCTCGGTTCCTGAGAAGCCGATGACCCGACCTCCCAAGCGGTGCATCGCGGTGGCGAAGGAGAGCTGGGTGCGTGTGCTGGGCTCGAAGAAGAGCGAAGCCATGACGCGCCCCTGCAGGAGGGTGGGGTCAGGGCGGATATGGTGTGCGTGATAGAGCACGTCTTCGATGTGCTCGCGGGAGAGATCGCGAACGGAGATGATATCCCTGCCGCGCCAGTCGATCTTGGGCCTTTGCACTCTGTCACACCCCCATAGTGGGCTTTATGAATTATAACCCTGTCGACGAAGCATGGCAAATAAGCAGGAGCACGCCTTCACACTCCGGATGCGCGGCGTGAGGCATCAACCACATCTCTGTTTCAGCCTAGCATCTTGCAAGGGCGCTCGCAAATGCTCGAGTGTTCCCCCTCACCTGAGGTCGCCCACGTACCACAGCCTGATGGTCGTGTTGCTGGAGCCGGCAGAAGGCCCTCGAGGGCACCGCGATGAGATGAAAGGAGGTACTAGACTGCGACGGCCGTCGGCTCCGGCACGGGATAGCCCTCCGCCAGCAAAGCCTCGATCATGGCCCGACGCGCTTTTCGCAGATCTGCTAGCGCCTCTTCCGGCGTAGCCCCGCTGCCCAGTACGCCCTCGAACTCCGGGTGCGAGGCAATATAAACAATAGTGCCGTCGTCTTGGCGCTCGGGCTCGATCTCGACCTTCCACGGCAATCGGTCATAATACTCCACGTCTTTCTTCATGGGCCTCCTCCTTTCGCTTTCCGTCTCTCCAAGAGTTTGTCGATGATCCGCACGGCGGCGGTGGCATAGCCTTTAGGCAGGGATTTCTTTCGGCTGCGACGCATCCGTTCCAGAAGCTCATAATTGCCATCGGCCATGAAGTCTCACTGCTCACCTGCTCCCATGATTGTAGCAAATGAGCACCCTATAGGCAGCTCTTCCTGGGGCTGCTCCCTAATCGCTCAAGCTCACCTCCCCGTCAGGTCGCCCACGTACCACAGCTTGATGGTCGTGTCACTAGATGCGGAGGCCAGGAGCCGGCCGTCAGATGGACGATCAAGCTTGGCTCATCGGTAGGCCTCCTTGCGGTGGCGCACATAGTGAACGATCAGCTCGTCATCATAGAGGCGATAGATAATGCGATAATCCCCGCTTCGTAGACGGCGATAGCCCTCCCATCTTCCTGAGAGCTTGATCCCCTGATAGGGATCATCAGCGAGGGAACGAATCGCCTCACGCAGCTGGGCTTTGATCCGGGCCGGGAGCTTGCTGAGATCTTTGCGAGCGCGGTTGGTGAATCTGACCGTCATGCCTCGCCGAAGACCTCAGCGAAGGTGTAGAGGCGCCCTTCTTGCACATCTTTTTCGGATTCCCGCAGGGCCCTGAGAGCTCCCGGGTCTTGCTCCTCCTCAAGCGTTGCCAGCAAGCTCCACAGCCGCTGGCGCTCTCGGGCTGGCAGCTTCCTGATCGCTTCAGCGAGCTGCTCCACCTCCAGCTTCTCTGCGGCTTTCCCCATAGGTCTCACCAAGTATTATGCTCCAAGGCGCCCACAACTTGTCTTGAGCCCCTGCCCCCCCTCACCTCCCCGTCAGGTCGCCCACCTCCCACAGCTTGATGGTCTCGTCAGCGGAGCCAGAGGCCAGGAGGCGCCCGTCGGGGCTGAAGGCCACGGACAAGACCCAGTCGGTGTGGCCTTCGAAGGTGCGCACCACCCTCCAACTTCCTATGTCGATGAGCTGCACGCTGCTGCCGCCTGTGGTGCCCACGGCTAAGTATTTCCCATCGTGCGAAAAAGCGACAGAATAGACATCACCGAAGCCCAGGGTGCGCACCGGAGGCAGCTGGCCTTGTGCCCAGCCAACTTGTCCGGAATTCCCCGCGGCCAGGGCCAACAGCCCCAAGACCGCGCCCAGTCCGAAGAGCTTTCCTACTCTCTTGAGGGTCATTTAGCCCACCTCCTGTCCGGCCCTGCTGCGGCCGAGCTTCACCCACATTATAGCTCCCTGGGAGGCCGATGCGGCACAGAAAACAAGTTCTGTTGGGCAGATGACACCCTTGACACCTCCCACTCCGGACCGAAGATGGCCCCATTTCTAGAAAGCCCAACCAGCTATTTGACAGTTCGCATAGGTTCGTATAGAATTTGTGAGCTATGAGACACGAACGCTGGGGGAATACAGCTATAGGGCTTTTTCTTCTGATTGGTCTGGGAGTCTTTGCTGTCAAGGGGATCGCGCTGTTGGAGAGCTTCTGGTACACCCCTCCAGCACCGCACGTTGAGGGGGCGCAAAGGGCTTCACCGTTAGCCCAGCTGGATCTGCTGGAGCGGGGGAAGCTCGTCTTTCAATCTGCAGGGTGTACGTCGTGTCACTTGGCGCGTCTAGAGCCGGGGGGGCCGCTGGTGGGCATCCCCGTTGGGCCAAGCCTAAGCAACGTTGGGATGCGCCGCGATGAACGATGGCTCCGCGAACACTATATCGATCCCCACAAGCTCGTCCCCGGCACCAAGATGAATTCGTTCGCCTATCTTGCTCCAGACGAGCTCGATGCGCTGGTGGCATACGTGAAGACCTTCACCCCCAAACACGAACCCGCCGAGGAACCTAACATAATCGTTCCAGAGCGCTTCACGCAGGCCCAAGTCGAGCGGGGCAAGGCGCTCTTCCAATCGAACGGTTGCCTGGGATGCCACATGATTGGCACTGCGGGTGGCCCTATCGGGCCGAATCTGACCAGGGCCGGCGCGCACGGGCGCACCGACACATGGCAGATCCAACACTTGAAAGACCCTCTGTCGGTCTACGTGATTGGGCCTACCGAGGGCATCCCCTGGCCGATGCCGCGCTTCAATAATCTCTCCGACGAAGATCTCTATGCGTTGGTAGCCTATCTGCAGAGCTTGCGCTAGAGGCGGCCCTCACCCCCATCCCCTCTCCCCTGGGAGGGAGAGGGGGGCAGGGGTGAGGGCTGAGGGCTTCATCAGAGCGCGAATCGCCTCGACCAGCGCGCGTGCCCCTTCTACCGTGGTCACGTAGGGCACGCGGCACGCGATCGCCCCAAGGCGAATCGCCATCTCGTCTTGGTGTGCTTGTCGGCCCGACGGGGTGTTGATCACCAAGTGGACTGCGCCTGCGCGGATCGCCTCGCCGATGTGTGGGTGCCCTTGGCTCACTTTGTTGATGGTGCTTGCAGGAAGACCCGCTGTGCGCAAGAACTCAGCTGTCCCCTCGGTAGCGAGAAGCTCAAACCCCAGCTCCACCAGCGCCCGCGCGATGGGGACTATCGCGGGTTTGTCGTGGTCATTGACGCTGATGAACACACGCCCGTGGGTGGGCAGCCGGCTCTTGAGGCTGAGCTGGGTCTTGGCGAACGCTTCTCCTAGGGTCCGTCCCGATCCCATCACCTCGCCGGTGCTCTTCATCTCCGGGCCTAGGATCGGGTCTACTAAGAATTTGTCGAAGGGGAAGACCGGGGCCTTGACGTGAAAGCCCTTCACATGTGGCTCATCGTGCAGCCCCGCTTCTTTCAGCGTCATCCCGGCCATCACCCTCGCGGCGATCTTGGCCAAGGGGACCCCTGTGGCCTTACTGATAAACGGCACAGTGCGCGACGCCCTGGGATTGACCTCCAGCACGAAGAGCTGCTCTTGGTGTACAGCGAACTGGACGTTCATCAACCCGATAACGCGAAGCCGTTGCGCCAGCTGCTTCGTAACGGCACGTACTGCGTCTACGATCTTTCTGCTGAGCGTAAACGGCGGGAGCACGCCGCAGCTATCGCCTGAGTGTATCCCCGCGCGCTCGATATGCTCTATAATCCCCCCGAGCACGCAGTCGTGCCCGTCCGCGACGGCATCGACGTCCAGCTCGAGAGCATCTTGGAGGAACTCGTCTATGAGAATGGGATGCTGGGATGAGACGCGCACGGCCTCTTCGATATAGTGCATTAAGTCGGTCTTCTCATAACAGATGGCCATAGCGCGGCCTCCCAGGACGTAGCTGGGACGTACAATGAGAGGGAAGCCGATCTCTTCAGCGACGCGCAGGGCTTCTTCAGGGGAGAACGCGATCCCGCCGCGCGGGTGCTTCACCCCCAGCTCGTCGAGGAGCGCGTTGAGCTTCTCGCGGTCTTCAGCACGATCGATCTCTTTGGGGCTGGTGCCCCAGATGGGCACCCCCTGCTCGTGGAGCGCTAACGCTAGATTCAGTGGGGTCTGCCCGCCAAACTGCACGATGACCCCCGCAGGCTTCTCCAGCTCAATGATGTTGAGAACGTCTTCGAGCGTGAGCGGCTCACAATAGAGCTTATCGGAGGTGTCATAATCGGTCGAGACCGTCTCCGGGTTGCAGTTGATCATGATGACTTCGTACCCCAGCTGGCGGAGGGCAAACGCTGCATGACAACAGCAATAGTCAAACTCGATCCCCTGGCCGATTCTATAGGGGCCCCCTCCCAAGACGATCACTTTCTTCTTTTGTGTGGGCTGGGCCTCGCACTCGTCGGCCTCATACGTTGAGTAGAGATAGGGGGTTTGGGCTTCAAACTCGGCAGCGCAGGTGTCGACCTTCTTGTAGACCGGGCGAATCCCATACTTGAGGCGCGTGGCGCGCACCGCCGATTCGGTCGTTCTGAACATCTTTGCCAAGGCCGCGTCGGAGAAGCCACAGCGCTTCGCTTGCCTAAGGAGCTCTGGGCGGCCTTTCCCCTGGCGTAAGCTCTTCTCCACCATCACTAACTCTTCTATTTGCGCCAAAAACCACGGATCTATGCTGGTCCAGCTCGCCAGTTGCTCCACCGAGATCCCAGACTGCAACGCTTGATAGATATAGAATATTCTCTGAGGGTTTGGCCTCTCCAGGTGATCTCGGATCAGCTCAGGCGATAACACAAGCTCGGCCTCATCCCCAAGGCCCACCCGCCCGATCTCCAGCGAGCGCACTGCTTTGTGCAATGCTTCTTTGAACGTCCGCCCTAAGGCCATCACTTCCCCAACCGAGCGCATCTGCGTGGTCAACGTCGCATCGGCTTGAGGGAACTTTTCGAAATTCCACCTAGGTATTTTGACGACGACATAATCGATCGTGGGCTCGAAGCTCGCTGGGGTCTTTCGCGTGATATCGTTGGGCAGCTCATCGAGAGTATACCCGACGGCCACCTTCGCGGCGATCTTGGCGATGGGAAAGCCCGTGGCTTTGGAGGCCAACGCCGAACTGCGGCTGACGCGCGGGTTCATCTCGATGACGAGCATCCTGCCGTCGCGCGGATTGACGGCAAACTGAATATTGCTCCCCCCGGTCTCGACGCCCACAGAGCGAATCACTCTGATCGCCCAATCGCGCATCTTCTGGTACTCCCTGTCTGAGAGGGTCTGAGCCGGAGCAACGGTGATCGAATCACCCGTGTGGACGCCCATGGGATCGAAATTCTCTATAGAGCAGATGATGACGACGTTATCGTGGCGGTCGCGCATCAGCTCGAGTTCGAACTCTTTCCAGCCGATCACCGACTCTTCGATTAAGACTTGGTGTACGGGGCTGAGATCGAGCCCGCGCTTGGCAACCGCGCGGAGTTCGGCTTCGGAGTGCGCGACGCCGCTGCCCTCTCCCCCTAAGGTGAACGACGGGCGCACCAGTAGGGGATACCCCAGCCTGCGCGCAATTTCTAAAGCTTCTTCGAGTGATCGTGCCAGTCCCCCGCGGGGCACGGGCAGCCCCACGCGCTCCATCGTCTCTTTGAAGAGCAAGCGATCTTCGGCGATCTCGATAGCCCGTTGCGATGCCCCGATGAGCTCGACGTCATAGCGGCGCAACACTCCAGAGCGGGCAAGCTCGATGGCGAGATTGAGCGCCGTCTGGCCGCCCACGGTGGGCAGGAGGGCATGAGGGCGCTCGCGCCTGATAATGCGCTCTAAGATCTCCGGGACGAGCGGTTCAATATAGACTCGCGAGGCGCTCTCCGGGTCGGTCATGATCGTGGCGGGGTTATTATTCACTAAGATTACGTCATAGCCCTCTTGGCGTAAAGCTTTACATGCCTGGCTGCCTGAGTAGTCGAACTCTCCCGCCTGGCCGATGACAATCGGCCCGGAGCCGATCACTAAGATTCTCTGGAGATCAGTGCGCTTGGGCATAGCAGAGCCATCTCTATAAAGTGATCAAACAGCTGGGCAGCGTCGTGCGGCCCTGGTGATGCCTCGGGGTGAAACTGTACTGCGACGATTGGCAGTTTCTTGTGTCGGAAGCCTTCGACGGAGCCGTCGTTGAGATTGATATGGGTGAGCTCGAGGTCACTGGGGAGATCGGTGAGGGCGAAGCCGTGATTGTGCGCGGTGATCTCGACTCGGCCTGTCAGGAGATTCTTGACGGGCTGGTTTGCGCCGCGATGGCCGAATTTGAGCTTATACGAGCGCGCTCCCAGGGCTAATCCCAAGATCTGGTGTCCTAAGCAGATGCCGAAGATGGGGCAGCGCTCAGAGTCGATCAGCTTGCGCGCTGTGGTGATGGCGTGTGTGAGGGTGGCGGGGTCGCCAGGGCCATTGGAGAGCACGATGCCCTGGGGCTGGAGATCTAAGATGGCTTGCGCGGGCCAATGCGCCGGAACGACGGTGACGCGCTGGGCGCGTGAGCGCAGATGGCGCAAGATAGTGCGCTTGACGCCAAAGTCCACGACGACGATGTGTAAATCATGAAGGCCTTTGCCCCATGGTGAATCGGGAATGAGACTCTCATCCCAGCTATACGGTTCGGTGCAGGTGACCTGGCTGACCCAATCTGACTCTGAGATGGTTGGGGCGCGTTGGGCTTGGGCGATCAAGTCGTCGGGGTTGGCATCCCCGCTTGAGAGGCAGCCGCGCATGGCGCCTCTCTCTCGAATATGGCGTGTGAGGGCGCGCGTGTCCACCTCGCACAGCCCGATGATATTGTGCTCTTTTAGGTAGCGATCTAAGTCCAGCTGGCCGCGCCAATGAGAGAATCTGTGAGAGAGTTCTCGCACGATGAAGCCGCTCACCCAGGGGCGAGCGGACTCGACGTCTTGGCTGTTGACCCCGTAGTTCCCAATATGGGGGTAGGTCATGCAGACGATTTGGCCGGCATAGGAAGGGTCGGTGAGGATCTCTTGGTAGCCGGTCATGCTGGTGTTGAAGACGACTTCGCCGCAAATGATGCCATGGGCGCCGCAGGCGCGCCCGCGAAAGATCTTTCCATCTTCGAGGGCTAGGAGTGCCACGTTGGCGGGCATTATAGCGGACCGCGAGCCAGGGGTCAAGTGCACCGTCACGGCTTGGAGGGGTGCTCGCAGCAGATCTCCCATATTCTTGGGTGCTCGATCACGGTGAACCGTGCGCCCGTTATCTGCTCCGCAACCCAGATATTCGTCTTGATGTGATCTGTCAGTTCAGCGCAGGAGAATCTTCCGCCAAAGAGTGCCAGAAAGGGGATGATCTGATCGGCCATATGGCGGTCGAGCGTCGCGCCGCTGCGCAGCTCCGCAAGCAATACCGATGCTGCCCGCTCGCCGACTTCTTCAGCGGGCACGCCGCGCTCCCCCAAGGCGTCTCCCCCTAGGATGGTCTTCTCGCAGTCCGCCCACAGCACGACTGCCGAACCTGGAGAGAGCGCCTCAACGTAGCGTGTCTCGATCTCTATCCGTGAAAATTCTCTGTTCAGAAACTTCTGTGCAGCTTCGGCCTGACGCTCAGCCACACGACCCTTCTGGAGATGCTGTGACGCTATGGAGATCCCGCGGATCTCTCGCAGTGCTCCTTGTTCGGGAAAGTCCAACGGCCCCATGATACGAGAAGGCCCAAAGCGTGCGCGCACCCATGCCCCGCCCTTGGGATAGAAGCCCTCACGCTTGATCTCTACAGAAGCTGGAAAACCCCAACGGCACATCAGGGCAAAGGTGACGTGCTCCAAAGCAGCTATAGGCGGTGCCCACTGGCCGTACGTGCCTCCTCCTTCGATCTCGACATCGACTTGGTGAGTGCAGTGCGCCAGCGCGACCTGAAGGGGCTGGAGCGCAAGCGCCACAGAGCCTGCAGTCTCGATGTGCAGCTTCAATATATGTGTTTGTATGGGGCCGGGATGGAACTCGATCTGGCGCGAGCCGATCTGTGCGCCCTCAAGACGGGCTTGGCAGAGCTGGGCTGCAGCGCGCAGGCCCGCGAGATGTTGCGCCTGTAAGCCGGGATTGGGGCGCCCTTGCCGAATATTGATTATCTTGAGAGACTTGTGCAGGGCGATGGCTAACCCCAGCCCCACGCGCAGGACCGAGCCACCCCCACGAGCTCCATCGAGAACGAGCAGCCCTTCGCTTGCCATAACGCGCTCTCTTGTGTATCCTACCCAGAAGAGCAGTGATTGTCGAGTATGCACAGGGTACGCTTACGAGGCATCTATGCGACAGCATTAGCAGTTCTGCTGGGCGAGCACGGCTGGCGCATCGTCCAGCCAGCAGAAGAGCTGCTCCTCCCCATAGACCCACAAGATCGTTTTGCCCCCTTCGAGGTAGACGTCAAGGATCGCGACGACCGTCAGGGCGTCGTGATCGCCGGAGAGACGGATTCCGTCAACGCTTTGAAAGAGATACTCTTTGCTGAATTGCCTGATGTCGTCTGCGTGCCCGCTTCAGCGGAGCTGGGTGCGATCTATCTGGGGATCGTCAAAAGGAAGCGCGCCTGGGGCTATGAGATAGATTTAGGCGATCTGACGGGCTTTCTGCCCCAAGCCGAGCTGACACACCCCTTGAAGAAGGGCGAAGCCCTCCGCGTGCAAGTCAAAGAGATATGTCATTACCAGCCGATTGTGACGACCCACCTGAGTATAGCTGGGAGATTCGTCGTGCTCTCGCCAGAGAGGGGCGTGGGCATCAGCAAGGAGATCACCGACCCTGATGAGCGCGAGCGGCTCTTGAATCTGGGGCGTCAATGCTGTGCTAACGGCTGGGGGGTGATCTGGCGCACCGGGGCCTATCGCCAAGATGTGCGTGAGCTCCAACGTGAGATTCGGCTCTTACAGCGCGAGCTGCCCAAGCTCGACAGCCATCCCGACGAGGGCATCCCCGGCAAACTCCGAGCGGGACAAACGGCCCTCGTGGTAGAGTTCCCCGGCGGCAGCAAGCAAGCGCTTGATGCCTGGCGCGCACGGTGTGTGCCTACGGAACCGGGGTACCATCGCGCCTGCAGTGCTCCAGAGGCAGCAGCCACGCCCAACCCACACGATCGCATCCGCATCGAGCACGTCAAAGTTCACAGTGATCTCAGCGTTGTGATGACCGCTCAGGTTATCCGCGTCGACTCGCAGCAGCTTAGGGTGCGTCGAGAGATCAAGGGCGTGGGAGTCTATGATGGGCTGAACATCCCTAAAGAGCCCGGCGACTACGCCGTGACCGAATTCCGTCTAGGGGCATGGCACTATGAGACGCGCTACTATTCCCGCGACGGAGCGCTCAAGGGAATTTATGTCAATGTCAACACCCCGATAGAGATCTACTCCGATCGTGTGCGCTACGTCGATTTGGAGATCGACGTGGTTCAGCGTCCAGCCGAGCCGCCTCAGGTCATTGACGAGGAAGATCTCGAGCAGATCGCTCAGGTGGTGAGCCCACGGTTAGTAGCGCGAGCCCGCGCTGTCGCGGCTGAGTGCGCCCAGCTGCTCCACCCTCATGGCACACGGTGAGGATGTCCTCTATAATGCAGAGAACCCAGAACTCAGGAGGAGATACTCATGAGCGCCACGCGCAAGAGAGCTGAGAGCAAACTGCCCTGGTATCGGCAACCGATGCTCGTAGGTGTTGTCGTGGGTGGGGTGGTCATCGTCGGGTTAGTCGTTGTGATAGCGCTTTTCTCCCGTCCCGGAGAGAGCTTTCAGGTCACTCGCCCTATTGGGCAGGACTTCCTCCCCGAGATGGGCGACCCCAATGCCCCGGTGACGGTCTACGAGTACGCGGACTTCCAGTGTCCCGCCTGTGGCTACTTTGCTCAGCAATACAAGCCAAAGATCGAAGAGGACTATATCAAGACGGGCAAGGTGCGCTTGGTCTTTAAGAACTTCGCGTTCTTGGGGCAGGAGTCGGTATGGGCTGCTGAGGCTGCCTATTGCGCTGCCGAGCAAGGGGGCTTTTGGGCCTATCATGATAAGCTCTTTGCCAATCAGCGCGGGGAGAATCGCGGGGCGTTCAGCAAGTCCAATCTTGTGCGCTTTGCCCGCGAGCTCGGCCTCAAAGTTGAAGATTTTCAATCGTGTCTCGACTCTGGACGATACAGGCAGAAGATACTCGACGAGCGGCAGGAGGCCCAAGCAGCAGGTGTCACTGCCACGCCGAGCTTCATTGTGAACGGGCAGCTGGTGCGCGGCGCGGATTATCTGGGCTTGCGTGAATTGATTGAACGGTATCTTAAGTGATAGCTAGTGAGGAGGTCTCATGCGGCGGAGCTTCGCCCTGGTGATGCTGCTAGCGAGCCCAGCGCTGGCGCAGCCGCGCATCGAGGCTGTGGAAGTCGGCTTCAACGGGCGCTTCTTCCCAGGAGCGCCGACCCCTCTCGTCGTCTCCCTGAGCCATACGGGGACAGCCCAAGTCTTCAGTCTCGAGATCTCCCAAGAAGTGCGCGAGGTCGCGGAGCGCAGCTCTCTCGAGCGCCTGAGGGTGCCGGTGAGCCTTGGCCCAGCAACCCGAAAGACCATATCGTTTGACTTTTCCATAAGGAGCGTGAGCACCCCCTTGCGGATCGCGCTCTTCGCCGGAGATCAAAAGCTCGTCAGCACGGAGATAGACGTGCGCGAGCGCTGGAGTGAAACCCCGCTGACCTTAGGGCTCGCCGTGGATTCTGTATCTGCTGGAGAGCTTATGGAGTTTGCCAAGCTCCCTAAGCGCTGGACGAGCTACGGGGGGGTCCGGCGTATCTTGTGGGGGCGGTTGGACCCGGCGCTCTTGAGCCTCGAGCAGCGCATGGCCCTCTACGGTTGGCTCCTGCAGGGGGGAGAACTGGTGATACTATCAGGGGAGAACTGGTACGAACAGGTTGGCGCGAGCTCTCTCACTCCAGATGCGCTGACGACGGCTCACGGCTTTTGGGATCATCTTCTGCCCATCGAGAACGGGCATGTCGAGCGCGGGGAGCTCGACGGTCGTGAAGTCTTGTGGGTAGCAGGCGATCTCCGTGCAGGATCGCGCGTCGTGCTGAGCGAGAGGGGGCGCCCCTTGGTGTGGGAGCGCCCTATAGGATATGGGAGGGTCTTGCTGGTTGCGCTCTCAACCCTTCCCAAAGAATTGGAGCTTCCCAAGGCACCCCCGGACGAGCGCAAAACCGCAGAGGGAGATAGACTGATCATCAAGGCGCTGGGAGCTCTGATAGTGCCCTTCCCGTCCCGCGAGCTTATCAGCTTTCTGCTCATATTCTTTGTCGTTGGTTTTGGGCTCAGCGGGGTGCTTGCGGCGCGATCGGGGAGATTGCCCCTCTGGGGGGCACTCGCTGCGGTTATACTCTCTCTGGTGCTCTTTGGATATGGGCACAGTGCGGGGTTTTCCAGCGAAAAGTATTCTTTAGATATCGGCGTGTTGCGAGGGTGGCAGGGTGAGCCGCTCGCTTGGGAGCAGAGTTGGTATGGGGTCTTCTCACGCCGCGCCAGGGAGGTCGTGCTTGGGGTCTCTGGCGACTTGGTCCGCGTGGTGAAACCAATGTTCAGCGCTGCAGGAGACGTGTGGACGGAGGTGGCGCTCACGGGCGAGAAGTATCTGCACTTCTATAGCCAACGCGAATCGGTGCGCTTCTTTCACGCCCAACGGATGAGAGAGCCGGTAGTCGATTTCTCTTTGGACACTTCTGCAGGTCGGATACGGGTGGTCAATCGCGCTGCGGTGCCGCTGCGGGACGCCGTGGTGCATCTCGGTGATGATGTGTATAGACTGGGGACGATAGCGGCTCACACAGAAGTGACGAGTCTGCTGCAGGAGCCCGTGAGCAAGAGCGCTTGGGTGGACAGCTTATCAGAGAGACATCGGATGGTGTGGCACCAGTGGGGAGGTTCTTCTGGTGCTTTTGGGCTGGTAGGGTGGCTGGAAGAGGGCTCGCTGTGGGGGCAGACTGAGAGCGAGGTCCGGGCAGTCCTGCGGCTCGTCATAGTCGAAGGGAGCTGATGATGCGATCTTGTGAATTGGGCGCTTCGTGGTCGGCCTTCACAGAGTATTTAGTCTTGGTTGGGATTCCCTTGCTCCTTGCGCTGCCGTCGTCTGCAGAGGTTGATGCGCTCATCGAGCCGCGCTGGAGCATGATCCCCATCTTCGCGACGGCGGCAATAGTGCTCTTCGTCATCTACTCGCTCAACTTCGGTGTAGCTCATGCGAGCAAAGCAGCCTCTCCCGTCGAGATTCGCATGAGTGTGCTCGCGCACGTGGGCTTCTTGATGGCCATCAGTCTGCCGTACTGGACGGTCTTTGAGAGCATCGGTGGCTACTCGCTTGGTCGTTTATGGGGGGCTTTGGGATATCTCATGCTCTATGGGGCGTGCTGGGCTTTCATCGGTGTGGCCATTGGCCGACGCTGGGCCACAGAGATCACTCGGTTTCACATCAAATATGCTTTGCTGATCGTCAGCATTCTTGGGACGTTCTTTGTGTTGCAGCCGCTCAATCCCTTCTTGATGCTCTCGGTGTGGTTTGGCGAGGGGACGCTTCAGTGGGGATTTGTGCTGACGGGATACGTGGTCTTGGCGTTGGTCTTGGGAGTTCTTGTGAGATGGGCGCCAGGGCGAGCGCCCAGGGAGGAGCATGGTGAACTCGTTTGAGTCTCTGCGCTCTCGATTAGAGCGACGGCAGCGAATCATCCGAGGGCTCACTGTTGCGGGATGGGCACTGCTTGTAGCGCTGGGGTTGACTGCGCTGCTTGTGATATTGGGATCAGTGCGGCTCTTGCCTCCTATTGCGCTGAGGGATTGGGTGAGCGTCAACGTTCTCATAGGGGCGCTTGCTTTTGGTGTGGGCTGGCTGAGTCCCTTCAATAGAACGGAGATGTTCTTTCGGGCTGATCGCAATCTGCGCAGCCAGGAGCAGCTGGTGACGCTGTATGAGCTCAGCTGTGGGGATGGGCCTCAGGAGTTTCTGCCCTTGCTGGAGAGGCGCTTAGAGCGGCTCGCTCTCGATGTCAGAGAAGCGCTCCCTATGGCGCAGCAAGACCGATGGCGTTGGATGGGTGTGCTGGCTCTTGCTCTCTTCTGTCTAGGGATGACGAGCTTCGTTCCAGGGGGGATCTGGGTATGGCCAGGAAGCGATGAGTCGGCAGCTCCCAAGCCGGCAGATTCACCCTCAGGGCCATTGCCTGAGAGAGAGCTAGCCGAGTGGCTGCAGGCGCCTCCTGGAGATTTAGCCCAGAAGCTGGGGTCTTGGCGGGAGCGGCTGGAGCGGGCTCGTGCGGCCTTCGCTCTCAACCCCAACGACCCGCGCGCTCGCGCCGCACTGCAAGAATTACAAGCAGAGATTAGCCAGGAGCAAGGGCGCCTGCTGCCAGGGGGAGAAGGCCCTTCGACGGCTCAATCAGAAAAGTCTAGCTCAGACGCTTCCCTCACGGAAAGCCCTGAAGCCCCAGCGCGCCCGCACAGCGGCTCTCCCGAGAGATCGTCTCAGCTCGAGCAGCTTCTGCAGGGCTTACGAAGTATTCAAGGGCAAGCACAGAATCTCTCGCCTGAGGAGCTGCAAGAGCTTTTAGATCAATTGAGCAAGAGTGACTCATCGTTAGAATCCCTTGTGGGGCAGATTCTCCAGTCAGTCCGGAGCAGTACAGAGCTGAGCGAGAAGCTCGAGGAATTTATTAAGAATCTCGAGGAACGCCAGCGTTTTAGCGAAGAGCTCGAAAACCTCCAAAGCGAGGTCCAGTCAGCGCTCTCTCAGTCGGAACAGTCGGAAGCACCGACAGCGCGCTCTAATGAGGGAGCGTCTGGGTCTGATCAGCCTCAAGACATGTCACAATCTTCCCAGAACGCTTTAGGGGGAGCAGAATCGCGTCTTGGGGAGCGCCGGGAGGATGATGAATCTAGGTCTTTGGCGGGATATGGCCATGCCCCGCTCGACCCTGAAGCCATCCAAGACTTGCCCGATCTCTCTCAGGTGCGCGAGCGGACGCGGCCGCTCTCAGTCCCCGGCCCTCAAGACGAAGACCTCGAGATTCTCTTCGAGATCATCAGCATGGGGCTGCCGCAGAATGCTGATGCCCCTGCACCACCCAACCCTGTGCTGCAGATAGATTACGGGAGAGTCGACGCGCTGATCGATACGTTAGAAATCCCCCTGGAGCTACGTGAGTCCGTGCGCCGCTACTTTCTCAGTCTGTCTCGACGCTAACGCTATGAAAGGAGACCTGTGGCCCTAGAGGAGAAGATTCACGACCTTCAAGCGAAATTCTCCAAGCTTTTAGAAGAGATTCACTCGGTCATCATTGGGCATGAGGACGTCATTCGCCAGACGCTGATTGGGCTGTTGTGTGGCCAGCATTTGTTGTTGGAGGGTGTGCCGGGGCTGGGCAAGACGCTGCTGGTGCGCACGTTAGGGCAGGCTTTGGGGCTGAAATTCTCGCGCATCCAGTTCACCCCCGATTTGATGCCCGCCGATATCATCGGGACGCGCATCCTGCTTGAGGACGAGTCAGGGCGACGCTACTTTGAGTTCGCCCGCGGCCCGATCTTCGCTCATCTTGTTCTTGCCGACGAGATCAACCGGGCGACGCCCAAGACCCAGTCGGCTCTTCTTGAGGCCATGCAGGAGCGCAGCATCACCGTCAGCGGAGAGACGTATAGGCTCGAAGAGCCCTTTATGGTCCTGGCGACGCAAAACCCCATCGAGATGGAGGGCACCTATCCCCTGCCCGAAGCCCAAATCGATCGGTTCTTCTTCAAAATCTTATTACGATATCCCTCGTTGGGGGAGCTCGAACAGATCCTGCAGCGTCACGGTGGCAGTCAAGAGGCTCTGGCTGTGCGCCAGGTCCTGACACGCGAGGAGCTGCTCGAGGCGCAGAGACTCGTAGCGCAGTGGCCTATCGCATCGCCGGTGCGGCGGTATGCAGCACGCTTGGTCTATGCGACCCAGCCGTCTTGTGCTGAAGCGCCGGAGTTGGTCAAGAAATACGTAGAGTATGGGGCGAGCCCCCGTGCTGCTTTGGCGCTGGTGCGCGGGGCCAAGGCCCATGCCTTTCTGTCTGGGGAGCTGAACACGCGGATCGAGGACATCCAGGCGGTCTTCTATCCCAGCTTGATCCATCGGATCATTCGGAACTTCCGCGGCGAGGCTGAGGGCATTCCCATAGAGAAGATCTTAGAGCAGGTCTACGAGCATGTCCAACCTACGTGAGCGCTTTGCTGATGAATCTTTCTGGAAACGGCTGTCCGCGTTGCGCCTCTTTGTGCGGCGGCGCGCGGAGGGCCAGGCCGGCCTGTGGACGACTCGTCGTGTCGGCACGAGCTTGGAGTTCGCAGAGTATCGAGAATACCACCCCGGAGATGACTTTCGCTACGTCGACTGGAATCTTTTTGGGCGGCTAGATCGGCTCTTTGTCAAGGTCTTCCATCGTGAGGAGGACGTGCCGATCTATCTGCTAGCCGACACGAGCCGCTCTATGGCCATAGGTGATAAGCTAGGGTATGCCGTGGAGTTAGCCGGGGCTATCGCCTACTTGGGGCTGAAGGAGATGAATCGTGTGGGGGTATTTGCGTTTGCGCGCGATCTGAGCCAGGGGGTGCCGCCGCGGGCGGGGCTCTCCCATATGAACAAGGTGTTGCGCTTTCTGGAATCGCTTGCCCCTAGGGGGCAGACATCGTTGAACACAACACTCGAAGAATTCAGCAAGCTGCCGCTGCGCCGGGGCTTGGTGGTCGTGCTCAGCGACATGCTCGATCAGAAAGGCTACGAGCAGGGGCTTTTGCACTTGCTCTTTAAGAGATTTGAAGTCGTCTTGATTCACATTCTTGCGCCGAGCGATCTAGACCCGCAGCTGCGCTCTGACGCCCGGCTCAGCGATAGCGAAGAGCCCCTGGAGTTCTCTGTAAGTGTGGGCGCGGTTGCGCGCTATCGCGAGAATCTTCACAAGTACACTCAGAGATTAGAAGCATTCTGTCGCGAGCATCAGGTCCGATATCGGAGGCTTTCGACGGCGCGGCCGTTGGAGCGCGCGCTCTTTGAAGACTTGCGCGGGGTGCTCTTCTTATGATCTTTCTCAGCGCTTGGGCGTTGGGGTTGTTGGGGTTCAGTGCTGTGATAGCCGCACTGTATTTC